>Ga0209137_1000918_pt1 | contig 29531 bp, 30 predicted proteins | sample SaaInl5LU_22_DNA_FD_184642 | JGI IMG/M metagenome (GOLD analysis project Ga0209137, IMG submission 184642) | Marine microbial communities from expanding oxygen minimum zones in the Saanich Inlet - ESP_105LU_22_DNA (SPAdes) (version 2) | ecosystem: Environmental > Aquatic > Marine > Intertidal...
GAAGCTAAGGCAATACCCAAACAGAGAGGAAGAGCGACAAGGAAAACAACAAGAGCACTAGGAGCGTCTTGCTTCAAATTTGAGAATGGATTTTGATTTATCATGGTTCAACGTTTGAATTCAATTTAAGAGACGTGAACATAATAAAACTGCCCAACACTGAACCCTCTTTGAGGATAAAGTGTTTCATTTGTAAGATGCTTAGCTACAGTATACATCAAAACGCCCCAGATTTGCCGTGGGTCACCTTCGTCCACGGTGCGGGAGGGTCTAGTACCATCTGGTACAAACAGCTTAAAGCATTCTCCTCCAGCTTTAATGTATTGCTCATAGACCTTCGTGGACATGGCCGAAGCAAAGCGCCTATTTACGAACGGATCAAAAATTACAACTTCTCGACCATAGGAGATGAGGTGTTGGAAGTATTGGATCATTTGAAAATTCAGAGCACGCATTGGATTGGAATTTCTTTAGGAACCATTATCATACGTGACATAACAGAACGTCATCCACAACGATCCTTAAGCATGATCATGGGCGGTGCCGTGATGAAACTCAATAAGCGTGGTCAGGTGTTAATGAGAACAGGTGCCGCTTTTAAAAGTGTCATTCCATACATGGTACTTTATAAATTCTTTGCGTGGGTGATCATGCCTAAGAAAACACATAAGGAGGCGCGTAACCTTTTCGTAAGAGAGGCTCGTAAGTTGTACCAAAGAGAGTTTAAACGTTGGTTTACTCTGGTGGCGGAAGTCAATCCTTTATTGAAGTTTTTCCGATTCAAAGACAGTAATATCCCTACCCTCTACATCATGGGGAGCGAGGACCATATGTTCCTGCCGAGCATCCGAAAAATTGTAGAAGACCACCGTAGTGCGCTGCTGCATGTTATCGAAAACTGCGGTCACGTTGTGAATATAGAACAGCCCGAGATCTTCAATAACGAAGCCATTAAATTCCTCAAATCAATTGACGAGAAGCGAAGAAAGTCATGCTAAAAACCCCTTATACCCGTTTTAAATGGGTGGCCTTTTTTGAAGGCAGCTCATTCTTGATTCTTCTATTTATTTGTATGCCATTGAAGTACGGCTTTGATATCCCTTATCCCAATAAAGTTTTTGGAATGCTACACGGACTATTAACGGTTTTGTACCTCTTTGCCTTGATAGAATTTACGATCAACTACAAAGTACATTGGTCAAAGGCACTTCTATTCCTTATAGCTTCTCTAGTGCCTTTTGGGACATTTTATGCAGAGAAAAAATGGCTGCGTCCCATAGGGCTACAACACGAGGAGCACTAAGCTTCTAGTGCCTCAATTTGCTTGAGTACCTCTTGTGCTTGCGCCTGTACCTTATCGCTTTCTGCTCTGTTGCTGTGGCTTAACTCGTAGCTCTTTTTGATCAGTGCATCGTATTGCGCCTCAAGCTTTTCTTTTTCCGATTTCTTTTTGAACAGTCCAAACATTGTTTACCTTTTCAAAGTTAACAACAGATGCTATGACTTGTTCTTTGAGACTCTTAGTAATTACTTCATTATTCGCGCTGTCCTCCTGTCGTCCTGAGACGCCGGAACCGGAACCTACGCGCGAACATTTACGGCCCTTAAGAGGAACGGATTTTAGCCAATTGCCTAAAATAGAGACGGAAGGCTTTGTCTTTACGGATAAAGACGGCAACCAAAAAGATGCACTAGAAATTTTACACGAAGCTGGACTGAATATTGTTCGGCTTAAGGTATGGAACAATCCTACGGGTGACGGTTCTTTGCAAGAGCTTATTCCCTTCGTCTCGAGGCTTAGAGATTTAGAGCTACAAATCATGCTTACGTTTCACTACAGCGATACTTGGGCCGATCCAGGTTCCCAAGACCTTCCAGACCAATGGGCGAATCTTGATTTTGATGTACTCTGTGACAGCGTAGAAGCAATGACCTTTAAGACGGTACAAAAATTGGCCCCGGACTATGTGCAAATAGGCAACGAAATCAATCATGGCTTAATGCACCCGCACGGCCTTCGTGATGGAGATGGTGAATTTCAAAAACTTTTACAAGCCGGTTGCGGCGGTGCAAAAGCAGCAGATAGCAGCGTGATCACCATTCTGCATTATGCCGGTTATTCTAATGCAAAAAGTTTTTATCAGACTGTTGACTCCGTAGATTACGATTGGATCGGCTTATCCTATTACCCTAAGTGGCACGGCACGGATGTAGCTGTTTTATCTGCTACCTGTTTCGAATTACAAGATACTTTTCACCGTCCTGTGGCATTGGTTGAGACTTCCTATCCTTTTACCTTGAATTGGAACGATTGGACCAACAATCACATTGGAGACACGAGTCAATTACACCCAGGTTATCCCGCCACAAAGGAAGGCCAGCGCGCTTTCATAGCGTCGCTTCGAGCACTAACAGATTCTCTAGGTACCGGTCTCGTTTATTGGGGTGGTGAATTGGTCGCCTACAAAGGTCCGCAGGCACAAGATGGCAGTCCATACGAGAACCAAGCGTTGTTTGATTTTACTGGAAAAGCTGTCCCTGCCCTTTATGAGTTGGGGGCACATTAAAGCTTGAGACGTTCTCCACGAACCGATTTTGTCTTGCTGTCCCGGTTCGATTTTTCGTTTCCCATGGCACCACGAATGGCACTCCCTCCAGATGTTTCTCCTTTGCGGTAGCCTATCCGAAGGCTGTTCTGAAGATCCTTTAAAAACGTTCTCTTTTCTTCGGGAATCAGAAAAGTAAGATTCATTTCAGGAAGTTGATGGATGATAACCTGTTCGATCGCTCCCATGCGCTGCAGACTAATGTCATTATCTTCATAGCCCAAATCCCCCGCAGTAAAGATGAAATGGAACTCAAGCTCGTGCGGGGCATAACTGAATTTTTCCTGGCTTACAACTACACCTGTCCCATTTTCACCCTGAAAGGTCAACGTCGTATGCTCGCTCGTCTTATAAAACGTACTTCCCTGGTGCTTCACAATAAAGGTAAAATGAAAACGCTCTTGCATGTTTTCTAAACCGTATTGTGCATCTAAAATCACCGTCGTATCGCCCCTATGGGCCAATTCAAAGGGCAAGACTCGCGCAATCTGATTTCCACGCGCATCCCAATCGAAAACCACCTGCATATTCTGACCAAAACATCCTAAACCAGTAAGGCACAAGAACATTACAACTACTTTTCTCATTTAAAGCTATCTTTAACTACCTTTTAAAGTTACACTTTCTATGACTATCAAAGCCGCCACTGTCGCTGAATATATTGATCAAATCCCCGAAGACCGCAAAGTAGTATTTGAGGAATTATTATCCCTCTTAAGAACACAGCTACCGAAAGGTTTTGAAGAATGTCTGAGCTATGGCATGCCTGCCTTCTCTGTTCCTCATAGTCTGTATCCTCCTGGCTATCATGTGTCTCCGCAGGTTGCACTGCCCTTCATTAGCATCGCTTCACAAAAAAACTTTATCGCCTTTTACCACATGGGCCTTTACGCGACGCCTGAACTCATTTCGTGGTGGCAAGAAGAGTATCCGAAGCATTCAAAAAGAAAATTGGATATGGGAAAAAGCTGTGTGCGTTTTAAGAAGATGGACGATATCCCGTTTCAACTAATTGAAGAATTGGCACAGAAAATAACACCAGAGCAATGGATAGCGACCTACGAAAAGCAACTAAAGAAATAGTAATTCACTATTTTCGCCTTTCACTCTAAAGAAATGACCGAAAACCAAACTAAATCGCCAGATAAATTCATCGATATCGATGGAGTAATAAAGGACAAAAATCCTTCACTCTACCAAATCATTCCCGGGTTTCTTATCCGTTACGTTAGCGAGCGAATTGTAAGAGAACGCGTTTTGAACCAAATCATGGTAGAGCTAAAGGACTTGAATAATTTCGAATTCTGTGCTGCCGTTTGTAAACGATTCAATGTCACTGTTGTAAGCAAGGGTATTGAAAACATTCCCACAGCGGGAGGCGCCATATTTGCAGCAAACCACCCCTTAGGCGGAATGGATGCTATGGCGATCATGGAAAGTATTTCGCACCATCGCAATGATGTGAAATTTTTAGTGAATGACCTTTTAATGTCCATCGTGAATCTTCGAGGAATTTTTGTCGGAGTGAATAAGTTTGGTGCTACACCGCGTGAGAATATCCGCCGTGTAGACGAGTTATTTGCCAGTGAAAACGCCGTTTTCATATTCCCGGCAGGACTGGTCAGTAGAATGACCCAACATCGGGTCATCAGAGATTTAGATTGGAAGAAGACGTTCATTAGCAAATCAAAAAGGCACAAAAAGCCCATCGTTCCTGTTCACATCAGTGGTCGTCTTTCCCGAAAATTCTACAGGGTTGCAAAGATTCGTAAGTTCTTTGGGATTAAAATCAACATCGAGATGCTTTTACTGGCTCAAGAAATGATGAAACAACGTGGTAAAACCATTACCATTACCTACGGAAAGCCCATTGCTCCTGAGCATCTAGATAAGTCTAAGAGCGACGATGAATGGGCATATGAGATGAAATCTAACGTATACAATCTGGTAAAATAAGTCCCCTTTAACCGGCCTTTAGGCGGTATATTTGCAGCATGATAGATTTGAGTTACATCAGACCGGCAGTACCGGTGGAGGCAATAAAAGCGGAGTTGACCCAAGAGCGGTTTGTTCGCTACACCTCTAAACTCAACAATGAAATCTATATCGTCAACGTGCACAATTCACCTGAAACGGTACAAGAAGTGGGTCGTTTACGTGAACTCACTTTTGCAAGTGCCGACGGCGGAACAGGCAAACCCGTTGATCTCGATGAATTGGACCTTAGCGACAATCCCTATCAACAATTGATTGTTTGGAATCCGGAGGAAGAAGAGATTGTGGGAGGCTACCGCTTCATTGATGGCGCAACTGTCGCAGGAGGAAAGGGAAATCCCCAAGACGACCTCAGTATGGGGCACTACTTTCAGTTTTCTAAGCAGTTCCTAGAAGATTACCTGCCGTATAGCATTGAATTAGGACGTAGTTGGGTACAACCGAAATACCAGCCTGCCGTCGATCCGAGAAAAGGGATGTTTGCCCTAGATAACATATGGGACGGATTGGGTGCGATTGTATTGAAATACGAAAACATGCGTCACTTTTACGGAAAGGTTACCATGTATCCCTCCTATGATCGCAATGCACGGAATTGGGTGCTTAATTTTTTAGGGCATTATTTCCCTGATGCAGAGGGACTCATGCACCCTATCGTGCAGGCTGAGCTTCCAAAGCTTCCTGGACTGGAGCAACACTTCCCTATCGATCAAACGGATTTTTCAACCAGCTTTAAAAAGGGACTGCGTAATCTAGGTAAACTAACCAGTGAATTTGGCGAAAGCGTTCCCCCATTAATTAAGCAATACATGGTGCTGAGTCCGGAAATGAAAACTTTCGGCACATTCGTTAATGCCGATTTTGGAAATGTAGAAGAGACCGGCATTCTCATCTCAGTGGATAAAATCTATGAGGAGAAACGCTCACGTTACATCTCTTTGTAAACACCACAATGCATTTGTGGTTATAGTGAAATAACAAAATACACAAATGAACAACTTCAACTTATACAACCCTGTAAATCTTTGTTTTGGAAAAGACGAACACAGACAGTTGTCCTCACTTATACCAAAAGACGCAAAGGTGCTTATCACCTATGGCGGTGGATCCATCAAACAAAATGGGGTTTACGAAAAAGTCAAGAGTGCACTAAAAAAACACGAAGTTTTAGAGTTTGGAGGCATCGAACCCAATCCACAATACAGCACTTTACTTCGAGCATTGGCCTTTATAAAAGCTGAAAAAATTGACTTTTTACTTGCAGTTGGGGGAGGCTCCGTGATTGATGGAACAAAGTTTCTAGCCTCAGCAGCGCTCTTTGAAGGAGAAGAACCTTGGGACATTCTTGCAAAAGGTATTCGCACCACAAAAGCATTGCCTTTTGGAACAGTGTTGACTTTGCCTGCTACTGGTTCGGAAATGAATAGTGGTGCGGTGGTGAGCCGTAAAGAGATCGGACAAAAGCGCGGTATGGGCGGTCCAGGACTATTTCCACAGTTTTCCATATCCGATCCCACTGTAGTTGCCTCAATACCCCAACGCCAGCTTGCCAATGGTCTCGTAGATGCTTTCACCCACGTGATGGAACAATACATGACCTACCCTACTTCTGCGACTTTACAAGACCGAATTTCAGAAGGGATTCTTTCTACCCTCATCGAAATTGCTCCGAAACTGATGAACAATCCGTCGGACTATGGAACTGCTGCGAACTTCATGTGGAGTTGCAATATGGCACTGAACGGACTGATTCAAAAAGGAGTGCCAACCGACTGGAGCATACACGCTATAGGTCATGAAATAACAGCTGCCTACAACGTAGATCATGCGAGAACGCTCGCGATTGTTTTACCGAGTCTTTACCGATTTAAATTTGAACAAAAACAAGCAAAACTAGCCCAATACGGACGCCGCGTGCTTTCTTTAGAGGGGACAGATTTTGACGTGGCGCATGAAGCCATTGACCGCACAGAGGATTTTTTCCATTCGTTGGGCATTGAGACTAAATTAGGTGCCTATACTACTGATGCCGCCTCTTTTCCGGAACGCGCGGCTGCTCAACTTGAAAGTTATGGAGCCACACGCTTAGGGGAACACAAAGACATCACCCCAGCAGACGTTATTACTATTTTAAACGCTACACTTTAATGTCTCAGGAAGTATTAAAAAATCTTTTCAGTGCTGCTCCGAGCGCGTCACGTTTGGAGGAATTGGACGCCCTAGCCGCCTTATTTAACGCTCATTCTAAAGACGGGTTAGCGGTTAACTTTATCTGCACACACAACAGCAGAAGAAGTCATTTTTCTGAAATTCTTTTTCGAACTGCAGCAAAATATTACGGCCATGAAAACGTAGAAACCTTTAGCGGAGGTACGGAAGGCACTGCTTTATATCCTGAAGTAGCTGAAAGTTTCAAACGGCACGGATTTACGGCAGTGAAGGAGCTCGCACCGGAGAATCCGCATTGGCAAATTTTTCATCCACTGCTCGAAAGCGAGGACCATACCCCATTTTTATTCTCAAAGGCGTACCATGAGGCGCCAAATCCCGCTTCGGGCTACGTCGCGGTAATGGTCTGCGATAGCGCTAATGAGGCATGCCCAATGGTCGTAGGTGCAGCTGCACGTTTTCCTCTAACTTTTGTGGACCCCAAACGCAGTGATGGGACGCCAGAATGTAGCGACGTTTACGATGCGACTTTGAAAGAAATAGCTGCTGAAATGGGCTATTTAGCCCGCCAATTGGCTTAATATACCTTCAACGGCAAGGCGATAAGAGTCTAAACCAAAGCCACTTACGGAGGCCACACATTTTTGACCTATTAAACTTGTGTGTCGAAAGTCTTCACGTGCCAACGGGTTAGAAATGTGCACTTCATACACTGGAACGTCGATGGCCGCAATACAATCCATAAGTGCTACAGAGGTATGTGTATACCCTCCGGCATTTAAGACAACTGCATCATAAGTCCCATCGGCTTCCTGTAATAAGTCGATCAGTGCGCCCTCTACATTGCTTTGCTCATGGCGGAACGACGCTACATCATCATACACTGCAGTAAGCTCTTCGTAGAAGGACTGAAATTCCTGATTTCCATAAATCCCGGGCTCTCTTTTTCCTAAAAGATTGAGATTGGGTCCGTTGAGAATTAAAATTTGCATAGTGTAAAGTTAGCGCATCAATAGCGAAATTAGGAGCATGAATTGGACCGATTCCATTACGGGTTATCTAGAGCACCTCAAATTTGAGCGTGGACTTAGCGACAACACCATTAGCGCCTATAAAAGGGACCTGAACCAATTGGCCAATTTCAATGATCAAAAGCCAAAGCTGATCACTGCAAAACACATCTCTGCTTACCTTCAGCACCTCCACTCTATCGGCTACTCCCCCCGCTCTCAAGGGCGTGTGCTCAGTGCGCTACGTGGATTCTTTAACTGGATGATTGATGAAGAACACCTCAGTGAACATCCTGTGGTTTTGTTTGAAAATCCGAAGACGGGACGCAAACTGCCCGTAGTTTTGAGCGTACAAGAAGTGGTTCGTTTGCTGGAAGCAATTCCTATGAATGAAGACTTTGCGTCCCGCGACAGAGCCATCATAGAGCTGCTCTATGCGTGTGGACTGCGCGTTTCTGAGGCATGTACATTAAAGCGTTCTCTACTTCGCTTAGAAGAAGGCTATATTATTGTGACCGGTAAAGGCAATAAACAACGGTTGGTTCCCATACACAAGGAGGCCGTTAAACACCTGGAACTCTATTTAGAATATGAACGCCCACATCAAAAATGTCAGCCGAAACATTCGGACACCGTTTTTTTAAGCAATAGAGGTGCTGCCCTCTCTCGACAAAGCATCTTTTTGAAAATCAAAAAATTTGCTGCTTCTGCTGGAATCAAAAAAGTCATTAGCCCGCATACCATGCGGCACAGCTTCGCAACTCATTTGATGGAACGTGGCGCGGATTTGAGAATTGTACAGCAACTTTTAGGTCATGAAAGCATCACGACTACCGAGATTTATACCCATATTAGCGCTCAGCAATTGAGCGATAAAATCGCCGATTTCCACCCCTTAAACCATTTGTAATGAAACGTCATCTATTCGTACTCGTGGCAGCCGTTTCGCTAAGCTGCGCCAGAAATACTGTCGACTACAGTGAATTAATTTCAGAAATGCATTCATGCCACGACACGGCGCAATGGACGGCACCGGAACTCTACAGCGCACTTCAGGGCACCTACGATTGGCAATATGTACATTCTTGGGGATGGGGAGAACCTTATCAGAGTGAATCGGACTATGCAGGTTGGACACTCACATTGAATGCCGACAGCACTTACAGCGTGAATGGTGCAGATACGGTGTGGTATGAAGGAAATTGGTCCTTAGAGAACAGTTGGTACTCTTTTACGTTAGATTTAGACACATCCGTGAGCACGCTTTGGGGTCAAATAGTGTATTGCCCGCCCTATTTAATGTTTTACAACAGCCCCGTCGACGGCCCGGACCATTTGTACGAAAAACGATGAACCTAGATCAAATAATCGCCCTACAACGCGCCCATGCACCAGTGCAAGCGCGTACTAGTTTAAAATACCGACTACAGAAATTGGACCAGTTGCGCCGTGCGCTGCAAGGTCCATGGCAAGCGACATTGGCCAAAGCCCTTCACGAGGATTTTGGTAAAAGTCCTGTAGAAGTTGGTTTAACAGAGATTTTTCCAACATTGGATAATCTGAAGATCATTCGTAAAAACTTAAAACGTTGGTGCGCACCGCAAAAGGTAAAGACACCGCTACCGCTGTTTGGATCCACATCCTATACCCAACCTGAACCCAAAGGCAGTACCCTGGTTATCGCACCATGGAATTATCCTATCTTCTTATCTCTACATCCTTTGTGCACCTCATTTGCCGCTGGAAATACAGTTCTTTTAAAACCATCTGAACATACGCCAAAAACTTCGGCAGCTCTAGCCGCACTCGTTGCAGAGATTTTTAAACCGGAAGAAGCAAGCGTGGTTACAGGGGGCGTAGATGTATCGACCGCAGTACTCAAAGAACGCTTTGACCATATCTTTTTTACCGGCTCAACAGCTGTAGGTAAAATAGTGATGGAAGCAGCCAGTAAACACTTGTGTAGTGTCACCTTAGAATTGGGCGGAAAAAGTCCAACGATTGTTGATGAGACGGCCAATGCATTTGAAGCTGGTCAGCGCGTCGCATGGGCGAAATTTACGAATGCCGGGCAGATTTGTATTGCTCCTGATCACATCTACGTGCATGCACGAAAACTGGAAGATTTTAAGCGCGGTGTCGCTAAAGTCATTTCCAAACAATACGGCGAGGACCCTACCCTAAGTAAAGACTATGTGCGTATAGTGAACGATCAGCATTATAAGCGACTCACCAATATGCTCCGAGAAGCTACCGAAGAAGGTGGCGCTCCTTTTATCGGAGGTACTGCCAATGCTGAACAACGTAAGATTTCTCCGGCCGTCTTTATCAACCCTTCGAAGGAAGGTGCGTTAATGAAAGAAGAAATCTTTGGTCCGTTATTGCCTGTGTTTAGCTATACGGATGTAAAAGAACCATTACTGGAAATCAATTCTCGTGAACATCCGTTAGTCGTCTACATTTACAGTAAGAGCAAACGAAACATTAGAGCCATACAACAAGGAACGCGCGCAGGTGCTACTGCAGTGAATATGAGTCTGCTTCAAATCGCAAACAACTACCTGCCTTTTGGAGGTACTGGACATAGCGGGATTGGTAAAACCAATGGCCACGCAGGCTTTTTAGAATTCACCAATACCCGAAGCGCATTTTACCAGTGGGGATTCCCGGTCAATAAAATTTTAGCCCCACCCTACACGAGCGGAAAGGCGAAATTAGTACAGCGCTTAATCAAGAATCTCTTTTAAAAGCGCGCCGTTTTTATAAAATAAAAACCAAAAAAAAACCACCCCGCGGCGCAGCCGCGGGGTGGTCTGTTTTATAGCTACGGCGGGCGCTTAGCCGACCTTTACCAACTCTACTTTGAAGATGAGCGTCGCATTTGGCGGGATCACGCCACCTGCACCTGAAGCACCATATCCTAATTCTGAAGGAACGATCAACGTCGCTTTCGCACCTTCATTTAGTAACATAATGCCTTCATCCCATCCCGGAATTACTTTACCTACACCAATAGGGATTTGAAGTGGTGTTCCACGACTAAATGAAGAATCCACTACCATGCCGTCCGCCAATTTTAGTTCATAGTGAACATCAACCTGCTGTCCGGCCGTAGGCTTGGGACCATTACCTTCTTCTTCAAGGATGTACATCAAACCACTATCCGTGGTTTCTGCCTGATCTTTTAGGCCCTGAATAGCTGCATCTGCAGCTTCTTGAGCGGCCTTAGCAGCCTCCTCAGCTTTACTTCTTGCCGTGGTAAACATGGCACTTGCATCCCAATTTTGAGCTTCTTCGCCAACACGAATAATTTCCACCTTGTCCATGGAATCTCCCTGGGCTACAGCATCCACTACATCCTGTCCTTCAATCACGTAGCCAAACACGGTATGCTTGCCATCGAGCCAGTCCGTTGCGCCGTGGGTAATAAAAAACTGAGAACCGTTTGTTGCAGGTCCCGCATTTGCCATAGACAGGGTCCCAGGTCTGTTGTGCGTTAATTCTGGGTGAATTTCATCTTCAAACTGGTAGCCTGGACCACCAGCCCCTGTTCCTGTAGGATCACCACCTTGAACCATGAAATCTGCAATCACTCTGTGAAAGGTAAGACCATCATAGTAGGGCGTTCCCTTTTCCGTCACGTTGTTTTCTAGTGTACCTTCTGCTAAACCCACAAAATTGGCCACCGTCATCGGTGTTTTTTCGTGTTCTAGTTTGATTGTTATCGCTCCTTTAGGTGTGGCGATTTTGGCGTAAATACCGTTTTCCATGCTGATGTATTAAAAAGATTGGGCCCCGCCGTGCGGGGCCCTAGGATTATTTTTCGATTGAAACTACTTCGACGTCAAAGACGAGACTCGAATTTGGAGGAATAGCACCACCGGCGCCGCGCGCACCATAACCGAGGTACGGAGGGATGATGAGTTTAGCTTTACCGCCGACATTCAACAATTGGATACCTTCCTTCCATCCTTCGATTACTCTAGCCATAGGACCATATTGCAGTGGAAAGGGCTCATAAGGCTCTCTGCGCTCGTCGTACTTACCGTTCGCTTGCGCCACGGCTTTTATCGAACTATCGAACAACGTACCGTCCATTAAATATCCTGCGTAATGCACGCGCACTGTCTGACCAATTTCTGGCTTAGGACCGTCGCCAACTGTTTCAATAATGTAACGCAATCCAGTTTCAGATTTCGTTGCTTCAGGGTACGCCGAATCAATCTCATTTTCGATGGCCGCTGCCGCTGCCGCTTTCGCATCTGCTACCGCTGCTTTACCTTCTGAAAAGGCTGCCGCCGCATCCCATTTTTTCGCTGCACTACCCACACGAATAATTTGCACGTTTTGCAACACTACCTTATCCGCAGGACGATCAGCAGCAATAGTCTCTACCTCACCAATAGCAGCGACAATTTCTTGTCCACTTAAGACCTGTGCGAAAATATTGTACCCGCCATCGAGATGCGGTGTTGGGTTGTGTGTGATGAAAAATTGAGAACCATTGGTACCTGGACCCGCATTCGCCATACTTACGACACCCGCTTTATCGTGACGTAACTCTTCTGTGATTTCTTGAGGAAAAGCGTAGCCTGGACCACCAGAACCCGTGCCGTCTGGATCACCGCCTTGAATCATAAAGTTTTTTATGACACGGTGGAATAATGTACCGTTGTAATACGGTAAACCCGCATATTTTTCATCCACTTCGGGATGATTGCCTTCTGAAAGTGCTATAAAATTGGCCGCAGTCATGGGTGCCAAATCCTCATGGAAATCAATGAGGATATCCCCCATGGTCGTTTCTAATTTTGCATAAATCCCGTCTTCCAACGTGATTGTTTCATCGTTGACAGTGACCTTGTTACCGCCGCAACTTGAGAGTGTGATTGCAGCCACAGCTGCGAATAAATATGTTTTGATCATTTAAATAACGTTTAAATTCAAGAGGTCCAAAGGTACTATTCCTTAGGCTATTCGAAAGCGAGCGCGGTCCAATTATGAAAACTTTCACAGACAAAACTGCCCACCCTACATCAATGCTTAAAATTGGCGCCGTCAAAACCGACCCTGTGTTAATTAAATGTAAACTTTATTTGTTTTCTATGTAAATTTTATGTGAACTTAATGGTGTTGACCAGATAACACACCCTACTTATGAAAGCAACTGTAAAAATTTTATTCGCCGCTCTTCTCACCTTAGGCCTTCATAGCTGTACGGAAGAGGCACACGTTATTGCTGATCAAGGGTTATTTGAATTTGTGGACGAAACTTCTTTCGAAGTAACCAGCTACGAATTCTACGATCACGAAACTCTAGGAAACTATGAGCTCGCTGATATGTATGCCAACCTTTACCTCACTTTTGTAGGCGACCAAGTCTTTATGACAAAAATTGAACTTCGCGATGGAACTGAAACGGTGTACGGTGATGCAATGGCGACAAACTTCACTGCTGGAACGCTGCAAGGAATATGGACAGATCAATATACGTACATGCGTGTAGCCAGTTTGGACCGCACTGCTGAAGGTCGTGTGGTTATTGAATTAGAAGGACAGCACGAAAGACATAAACAATTCCAGACCATTTTTATTGTGATGCAAGCGCTAGATGCACATCCAGCTGCTGCGTTGCAAATCAGCGGTTTACCTGGATAAGTCGTAAATCATAACGGAGTGGACTTTGTGGGGGTACTTTATCCAAATCACCCGCCAATCCACGAGCCAAAAACGAGGGGATGAGAACCAGTTTCTTTTCCCCTTCTTTCATCCCAGAAATAGCCTCATGCAGCCCTATATCTATCTGGCTGTAACCCAACTCTACGGTATCCGTATACTGGCCTACACCACTATCATCAAGCAGATAGACCGTGGCTTGGTAAATGACTTCATCGCCCATCTCTGCGGTCATGCCCGTTCCAGGCACCATGGATAAAGCATACATGCCATAACCATCCCTGACAATACCGACCAATTCATGCGTCTCTATGTACTCCTTGAGCATTTCACGCTCCTGAGCTAAATACATTCTATTGCGCTCAACTGCATTCATTTGCGGAGCGTCCACTGCGGGTTCCGCACGTTCTGCACAACCGGCTAACAGCACGGCAATCCCGATGACTCCTGTTTTTAATCCCATGCGAATACTTTCTTAGCATAAGCTAAAGCTTCAGGCAATGCCATTTCTAGCTTCCCTCCTGCTGCATTTTTATGTCCACCACCATTAAACGAGGCACGGGCAATTTCATTCACATCGATTATTCCTTTGCTGCGAAGCGACAATTTCACAATACCTTCTTCTTCGCGCATGAATAAAGTCATCTGTGCACCTTCAATGCTCAGTCCATAATTCACGAAACCTTCCGTAATTCCCTTTTCATAGCCCAGCGATTCGCATTGCGACTGACTGAGGTACAATAGGACAATAGTACCTGATGCGTTGGTTTCCAATTGGTCCAGCATGGCACCCAGCAGGCGCAATCGTGCAATAGGTTGCGCATCGAAAATACTGTTTTGAACTACTTGACTTTCAACACCTAAATCTAGGAGCTTACCCGCTACTTCGTGCGTTCTAGAGGATGTTGCGCTGTACTTAAAGCTACCTGTATCAGTAACTATACCGGTATACAAACATTCCGCACTGCCTTTATCCAAATGTCCGGTCCAACCGTACATTGCGCAGAACTCATAAATCATTTGGCACGTCGAACTCATGGAAGTATCGCTGTACATAAAGTCAGGCCAATCTTCAGGCTGCTGGTGGTGGTCGATCATGACCTTTTTGCCCGTTGCATTCCTTAAAGCTTCTTCCATATCTGCCGCTCGACCGTAGGCGTTGTAATCCAGATGAAAGAGCATCTGTGCTTCTGCAATTTTTTGGTTGGCCAATTTTTTACCGTTGCTGTAAATCATAACAGCATCATTGCCTTGCAAATGCCACAAAAACTTCGGATACGGATTAGGAACAATCACGCTAACGCTCTTACCCAAACCCATTAATACATGAGCCAAAGCGAGCGCGCTTCCCATTGCATCTCCATCCGGATTAGTATGGTTCGTGATCACAATATTGCTACTATTAGCTAATGCTTCGGTAAAACCGTCCAGTCGAATTTCTTTCATAGTGTTGTAAGTCTACAACAAAGGTGCAAGAAAAGTGTACCTTTGCGGTCCAAAATTTAGAAAAACTCAAATAAAATGGCAGGAACTAAGACCCTAACAATGATTAAGCCGGACGCTGTACGCGACGGTCACATTGGAGCAATCTTAAACCAAATCAACGAAGCTGGATTCCGTATTTCAGCGATGAAATTGACGCAATTGTCTCAAGCAGATGCTGAAGCCTTTTACGCCGTTCACAGTGAGCGTCCGTTTTTCGGCGAGCTCGTTGCATTCATGACTTCAGGTCCTATCGTTGCAGCAATCCTTGAAAAAGAGAACGCAGTTGAAGATTTCCGTAAGCTTATCGGCGCTACCAATCCTGCTGAAGCGGCAGAAGGTACTATTCGTGCTCGCTTTGCGAAAAGCATCGGTGAAAACGCTGTACACGGTTCAGATAGTGACGAAAACGCTCAAATTGAGGGTGATTTTCACTTTGCAGGTCGCGAGCAGTTTTAATCAGAAATTATTTACTAATTTCGCCGTCCCGAAAGGGACTGAGTGTCAACCTCTGGCAAGAGTTGTGAATGTTGGCCCACGGTAATAGTTAATTTTTATACTCATGGATTTAGTCCAGTTTGTACAAGACGAATTCGTAGGCAAGAAAGACCTTCCAGAATTCGCAGCAGGTGATACCATTACGGTATACTACAAGATCACCGAAGGTGAAAAAACTCGTACACAGTTCTTCCGCGGTGTTGTTTTACAGCGCAGAGGTTCAGGCGTTACTGAAACTTTTACTATTCGTAAAATGAGCGGTAACGTAGGTGTTGAGCGTATTTTCCCAGTGAATCTTCCTGCGATAGAGAAAATCGAAATCAACAAGAAAGGTAAAGTGCGTCGTGCGCGTATCTTCTACCAACGTGAGCTTACTGGTAAAGCTGCTCGTATTAAAGAGCGTCGTTACTAGATCGACCACTGAAAACATTGAAATCCCCAATTGCAGCCGCAGTTGGGGATTTTTTTTGGCACCTACCTCGTTTTATAATGCAGTAACGACAAAGACTGTTCTTCTATTCTGGGACCTACCCTCTTCAGAGTCATTGCTAGCCACTGGCCTGCTTTCGCCATAACCGCGGTGGCTAATACGATTCGCGCTCACACCTAAGTGAATTATGGTCTCCGCCACCCGTTTTGCACGGCGTTGCGATAAATCAAGATTTGCACCCGAATCACCGACATTGTCCGTATGTCCTTGTATCTGGACACGGAGACTAGGTGCTCCCAAAAGATATTCTGCGAAGGAAGCAATCAATAATTCACTCTGCGCGTCCAGTCGGTCAGAGGCAGTTTCAAAAAGTATGTGCGGTATAGGATACGCCTCACCGGATTCCAAATCTTTGTGCTCTAATTCAATAGTCAATTCATTCGTTAGCGCACCTTCCGCATCGAGATTAGGAGACAAACGAAGTGGTGCTGCACTAAACGCGGCCTTTTTCGCCTCTACCTGAAGTAAGACTTGCTCTGCTTCCTCCTTCTTAACTACAGCCACAAAACTATTATCATCACGACTCAGCTGCAGTTGTTGGCTTTCGCCCGTCACACTATTTTTCAATAGGACTTTAGGATCTTCGTCAGAAGCAAATTGGTCAATTTTTAATTGGCCCTTAACTAAGACCACTTCTTCTGGTTGAATGGCTTCATACAAATCAAAAAAGTAAATGTCCCAGCCGTTGGATTGATTGATCTTGTTAGAGGCAAAATAGGCTTTCTGTCCATCCAGCGTCACCATTAATCCAATCTCATCGCTTTCCGTATTTATAGGATAGCCAAGATTCGTTGGCTTTCCCCAAAGCGCACTCCCTTGCGCAATTTGAATTTTAAAAAGGTCGTACCCTCCCATTCCTGGATGACCGTCAGACGCAAAATACAGACTTTCACTATCTGGGTGTATGAAGGGACTTTTCTCATTTTTCTTCGTATTCACAGCAGATCCTAGGTTTTCTGGTACGCCCCAGTCTCCATTGGCATCTCTGGTGCTGCGATACAGGTCTAAACCACCGTATCCACCTTTACGGTCGCTCGTGAAATACAAAACATCGCCGTTAGGACTTATTGAAGGCTGACTTTCCCAACTGTTCGGTAGGTTGATTTCCTCAGGCATGGGACGAATGCCGTTCCATACTCCGTATTCATAGGTAGTGTAATACAAATCGCAATTCTGCGCCCCGGTTTTAGGATTTCGTTCGCAAATGGTAAACACCATGAATCTATTATCCGCTGTTAAAGAAGGACCACCTTCATTATACTGCGAATTGAATGGTGCTTCTAGAGCAGCCCCTTCTTCAAAAGCGGGCATACCTTGATGCTCACCTGTGGACATAGCACTACTAAATTCTTCAACACTTCTGAGCTGCGCACCCGGTCCGTCGTATTTATTCTTCTTCTTGCTGCGACGGGTAAAATACATGGTAGATCCGTCTGGAGTTAATGTTGCCAGATACTCATCCCATCTTGTATTTAAATTGCGGGCGGGTTTTGGGTCAAATGGCACGGGAGACGCGAGGAAGTGCTCTTTTAAATTAATTTCTGATAGCATTTTTTCAGCTTCTTTCTCATAGCCTAGTTCTCTATCGTCTCTTTGAAACCATTGTTCGAGATAGCGCTCCGCCTCTTCAGGTCTGCCTGCTTCGATAGCTAATGAGGCAATGAAAAAAAGTAAATCGGGCTTGTAGCCAGGACAGCGTTTCACCAGCCGTTTCCAACTGCCCTCAGCAATGGGGAATTTCCCTGTACGCATGGCCCATTCACCGCGCAAATACAGGGCGTGTTGGTCTGCTTCGTTTTGACGTAAAGCCGCACCTATGTAAACTCCCGCGTTGGGGTAATCTCCCTTATTTAATGCTTGTAAGCCCTTTTGAATTTGACGGGAAGGACTGGCGTGGTCATCGCCGCAATAATTTCCTAGCACTACTTCGCCTAATTGGGCAGAAACCGTTGTACCGATCAGTGTGATGAGCAATAAAAGGAGTTTACGCATTACAAATTCTCTTGGTCAACTACTTTAAATTTATCCTCCGACAGTGCAATGATGGTGCTCACTGAGGCATCCCCGGTGAGATTCAATACCGTGCGCACCATATCTATGATACGGTCGACCGGGAAAATGATTGCAATCCATGCTGGATTTAATCCCACACTCTCCAGAATTGGGATGAGCATGATCATTCCGGCAGAAGGTACAGAAGCAGCACCGATGGAGCCCAATGTTGCCATGAGAATGATGGTGGCTTGTTGCCCAAGGCTGAGATCGATCATATGGAATTGGGCCATGAAAATCACAGCCACAGTCTGGTACAAGGCGGTTCCGTCCATATTAATGGTCGCACCTACGGGTAAAACAAAAGAACCAATTTCTTCATCGACTCCTAGATTATCACGAACACAATCCATAGTTACGGGAAGCGTTGCCGCCGTTGAGCTGGTAGAAAAAGCAAGCAACTGGGCAGGGCGAATTCCACGCATAAAGTAGCCCCAACTTTTCCAGTACCCCATCTTCGTTTTACGTTGGATGAGCAATGCAATAACTGCTGGATATAGCAAAAGAATCATAATGAGCAATCCTAAAATGGTATAGCCTGTGTAAGCGCCTAGCGCTTTAAATATCTCAACCAATCGGCCGGGTTCATCGCCAGCCATTTCTGCCAATTTACCCGCGAGTAGTGCGAAAACGAAGAACGGTGCGCCCTTCATAACTACATCGACCATTTTAATAAAGATATCGGAGAAACCATTGATGACAGCTGCGACGGGCTGCATTTGAGCATTGGGCAGCATGACCATCACAATGCCAAAGAATATGGCGAAGAAGATGACCTGAAGCATCAGGCTATCGTTGAAGGAAAGGAAAATATTCGAAGGCACCATATCCACAAAGAATTGGAGCGGACCCGATTCTTTCTTATTCTTCAATACCGACATTTTAGCATTGAGCTCTTCATTGCTTTGCTGCTCAGCTAAGGCGCTTTGAGCATCGGTAAGATAGGTTGCCATGGTCGGGTCATTCAATAATCGGACATCATCGAAATATTCGACGCCCTCACTATCATTCACCCATAATTCATAAGCAATTCGGTTGATCTTTAATTGCTCCTCAGAAGCCTGCTTACCGGGACGAAAGGTATTTGCAATAAGCATCCCCATCGCTGCAGCGAGCACCGTTGAACCGATGTATAAGGCCAAAGTTTTAACCCCCATACGCCCCAATGTCGCCGTATCACTAAGATTCCCAATACCTGCTATAATTGAAAACAATACCAAAGGAATGGCTATGAGTTTCAATAGGTTGATAAATATGGTCCCAAAGGGGGCAATCCAATCGATGGTAAAATCGCTCCAGCCCATGGAAGAACTGAGCAATGCCCAAAGGATTCCTAGAATGAGGCCCAGTATGATCTGTACAGGTAGTGACGGTCTTTTCATCGAGTATATTTTAAATTTCTTAAATAGTGATCAGCAAGGACCAATTTTATCATAGCCTCCACTATGGGAACCGCGCGCGGCACCACGCAGGGATCGTGTCGACCCTTCGCCGCCAACGAAACTAATTTCCCATCACGATTCACTGTATTTTGTTCTTTACCTATAGTGGCTACAGGTTTGAAAGCAACACGCAATTCCAAAGGTGCCCCATTGCTAAGACCGCCTACAATTCCGCCTGCGTTGTTTGTTTTAGTCTCAAAATTGGCTCCTATCTCATCGTTGTGTTGAGAGCCCAGCATTTCCGCCGCGGCAAAACCCGAACCTATTTCGAAACCTTTGACCGCATTTATTCCCATCAGCGCTTTAGCCAGATCTGCTTGCAGTTTATCAAAAACGGGTTCTCCCCAACCTACTGCAAGGCCTGTAGCAACCGCTGAGATTACACCACCAGTACTGTCTTTTTCATCGCGAACATGCGCAATATAAGCCGCCATTTCCTCCGCGACCGACGCTTCAGGACATCGCGTAGGATGGCTATCCACCGCCGAGAGGTCTAAATGTTGCCAATTCGTTTTCAATTCCACCGGTCCTACAGCAGAAGTCCAAGCCTTCACCACAACATCCGGAATGACTAAGCCTGCCAATGCACCCGCAACGACTCTGCACGCAGTCTCGCGCGCTGACGATCTACCACCACCCCGATGATCGCGATGACCGTACTTCGCATCGTATACATAATCTGCATGGGAAGGACGATACACTTTTTCAAGCGCACCGTAATCTACACTGCGCTGATCTTTATTTAAGATGGAGAAAGCAATGGGTGTACCCGTAGTTTTTCCTTCAAAAATCCCGCTGTGAAAGCGGACCAAATCATGCTCTGTACGCGCTGTAGTAAGTGCACTTTGACCGGGTTTCCTGCGGTCCAATTCCCGCTGTACTTCCTCTATATCAACCGCAATGCCTGATGGCATGCCATCTAATATTCCCCCAATTTGATCACCATGGCTTTCGCCATAAGTAGTGAGGACTAATGATTTTCCAAATGTGTTTCCGGACATGGCACTAATGTAGGAAACACAAAGCATTCTTCGTAACATTGATGTATGAACCTTAGACTCGTAAATATTAAGCAGCTCGGTGGCGTGCACCCGCTGCATACAAAAGCCTTACGCGGTAAAGCACTGGACCAATTTCCTTTGATTGAACATGCGTTTTTAACCCTGCGCGATGGAAAAATTGAGGAATTTGGCCCAATGAGCGCATGTCCTCAAGACGAAACGCCTACTCAAGACCTAACCGGCAGATGTGTACTACCAGCATTTGTTGATTCGCACAGTCACCTAGTTTATGCAGGAACCCGAGAACAAGAATTCAACCTCCGACTCAAAGGCGCCAGCTATGAGGAGATTGCTGCAGCGGGTGGTGGGATTTTGAACAGTGCCGGGCGTGTCGCGGCAACTTCACAAAACGAGATGCAGCGGCAGAGTGGCCTGCGACTTAATAGATTGATTGCAAACGGTACAGGAACCCTCGAAATTAAAAGTGGATACGGTTTAGATCCTGAAAACGAGCTGAAAATGCTCCGAACCATCAAGGCGCTGAATGAAACTTCGCATGCAACCTTAGTCCCAACATTTCTAGCCGCACATGCCCTGCCTTCTTGGGCGAAGACGAAGGGTATGAACGACGGTACATACACAAAGTTCATGCTTGAGGCATGTTTACCCACAATAAAAGCAGAAGGTTTGGCCCAATTCCTTGACGGATTTATCGAACGGGATTATTTCAAACTTACCGCACTAGAGCACCTGATTGAGGCGAGTGCTGAAAACGGCTTACCGCTGAAAATTCATGTGAACCAATTTTATGATATCGGCGGCATTCAAATGGCGGTGAAGGCCGGAGCACTGAGTGTTGATCATTTAGAGGTAATGTCTTCGGAGGCCTTAAAATCCTTGCAGGGCAGCGACACTATTGCGACACTTTTACCTTCCTGCAGCTACTTTTTAGGCATCCCCTATGCGCCTGCACGACAACTCATTGAGGAAGATACACTGGTTGCATTGGCCACGGACTACAACCCAGGTTCCTCACCGGGGGGCAACATGCAATTGGTCTGTAATATGGCCTGTGCAAAAATGAAAATGACTCCGGCAGAAGCATTAAACGCCGCCACGCTCAACGGTGCAGCAGCCCTTAACCTGAGCGATCGCAAAGGCAGTATTGCTGTTGGAAAAGATGCCGATATTTTAATTACCAAAGAAATTCCTTCGCTGGAATACATCTGTTACGATTTCGGAACCAATCACATTGAACAAACCCTTTTAGCTGGCCTCCCTATATGAGTACTGTATTAGAATTCTATTCGCCAAAGGACCTCTTGCACCGCACTAGCGTGCGTGATGGCGAAACGAAGCTGGGTCAAATTTTACCCACCATCAGTGAAGCCGATTTTAATGCGGACAGCCCCATAGACTATCGCTTTGTTATTGTTGGTATTGAAGAAGATTATGGGGTTCGTGCCAACCTCGGACGAGGGGGCGCCGATAAAGCATTTCAAGCATTTCTTCAGCACTTCTGTAACCTTCAAAACAACCGGTTTTTTCCTTCGCATTCCGTCGCCATTTTAGGTGCCATCATACCCACGAAAAAGATTGAAAACGACCATGTGGAGGCACTTCGTGAGGCCACTGCAGCCACAGATGCAACCGTGCAATTCGTGGTTGAGCGCATTCGCAGTGGTGGCGCCATTCCCATCGTTATTGGAGGTGGTCACAACAATAGCTACGGCTGTCTGAAAGGGACTGCTCAAGCGCAAGGAAATGCTGTGAATTGCCTGAATATCGACGCACATTCAGACCTACGTGCGCTTGAAGGTCGCCACAGCGGTAATGGCTTTTCTTATGCCAGAGAAGAAGGAGCCTTAGGGGCCTATTTTATGTGGGGACTGCAAGAGAATTATACGCCAGAATACATCTGGCAGTATATGGAAGACCACGACGAAGTGGAATACCTCAGCTATGAAGATTACCTCTCTGGAGAAGAAACCATGGAAGCGACGCTAATTCGCGTTGAATCACTGCTCGGCGATCGGTACGGAATAGAATTGGATGTCGATGTGATCGCCCAATTTCCGTCAAGCGCCCAAAGCAGTAGTGGGTTTACCATGGAATACGTACGAAGCCTCTTGTACAGATTAGACACTGAGCCCCTGTATTTCCACCTTTGCGAAGGACGAATCACCAATCCCACGGACCATGCGCACGCCGGACGTGCCTTAGCGCTGCTAACCGCAGACTTTATAAAAGCCTTCATTTTTGAAGAATGACCGGAAACTACCGCATAGAATGTATTCCGAACGTCAGTACAGCGGACCCCGATGTGCTGAATAAAATCTGTGCGGCTATACATGCTGTACCCGAAGTAGATTTGCGGTTTGTCGATCCTGGATTGAGTGCAAATAGAACCGTATTCACCTATATAGGGCCGGCCGAAGCAGTATTCAAAGCCACAGAGCGATTAATTGAAATGGCGCTTGCCTGCATCGATATGCGAAAGCATAGTGGCGTGCACCCACGAATGGGCGCTGTAGATGTCTGTCCTTTTGTGCTCCTGGATGAGGACAAATTTCAAGCAGCATTCTTAAAAGCTGTGGACCGATTCATTGAACACATGGGTACCAAAGGCCTGCCTATATACACCTACGAACACAGTGCCCGAAAGCCTTCAAGAAGAAATTTAGCGCTCGTGCGCAAGGGCGAATACGAACAACTCCCCTCTAGGTTTGCCCAAGGCGATTTTCCAGATGTCGGACCTAAAATTTGGAACGTTGCGACCGCAAAATGTGGCGCCACCGCAATGGGGGCTCGACCACTCATGGTCGCTTTCAATGTGAATTTATCCGGTGGAACAAAAAACGAACTACTATTAGCGGCAAAGCAAATCGCTGGTCGTATCCGTGAACGCGACGGGGGTTTAGCCGGGGTCAAATCCATAGGTTGGTATATTCCGGACCTTGATGTTGTCCAAGTCAGCTGTAACCTTACTAAACCGCTCGAAACCGGCGTTTGCCAAGTTTTTCAAACGGTGCAGCTGGAGGCGCTGGCATTGGGCTATTTAGCACCGGATAGTGAATTGATCGGATGTATTCCAGAGAGTCAATTCAAGCAATGTACACCTTCCAGTCTTGGATTGGGCAGGTTTAAAACCATGTCATCCGAACGGCTTCTTCCTTTTTAAACTTTTGGGAGTAAAATTGGTCTAATTATTGTTTAAGAAGAGCCAATAGCTATTTCTATGAAGAACATTTACTTGCTCCTATTCTTGTGGGGTACACTTTCTATCTCGGCCCAAAACCGATTTACCATTAGCGGCTACATTAGCGATGATGCGAACGGTGAAGCCTTAATCGCGGCAAACATCTGGTCACCGGATGCACGAGTAGGTACCTCATCAAATGCCTATGGCTTTTACTCACTGACCCTTCCAGCAGGGAAGCACATCATTCAACTTCAATACTTAGGCTACGCCACGCAAAATTTTGAAATAGAGCTTCGTGCAAATACCGATAAGAATTTTCAAATGGTTGCCGCGGAAAGTTTGCTCAACGAGGTGGATGTGGTCGCAAGCGGCAGCGTCAAAATAGAGGACCAAATACAAATGTCGAAGATGGAGGTTCCCATCAAGCAGCTTAAATCACTGCCGGCCATCATGGGCGAAGTAGACATCATGAAAACCTTGCAACTACTACCAGGTGTGCAAAGCGGCGGCGAGGGTACTTCAGGACTCTATGTTCGCGGTGGATCGCCCGATCAAAACCTCATTCTTTTAGACGGTGTTCCGCTCTATAACGTCAACCATTTATTTGGATTTTTCTCCGTGTTCAATGCCGACGCTATCTCAAATGTAAGTATCACAAAAGGCGGTTTTCCAGCGCGTTACGGCGGAAGACTTTCTTCAGTTCTTGAAGTGAACATGAAGGAAGGAAATATGAAAGAATTCCATGGTGATGCCACGGTGAGTCTGATCGCCTCTAAAATGACGGTTGAAGGGCCATTGATTAAAGATAAATCCAGCTTTATGCTTTCTGCCAGACGCACCTATCTAGATGTCCTTGCAAAGCCATTTATCGCCAATCTAAACAACACGAATCCTAATTTTAATGTATCCCCACGTTACTATTTCTATGATATGAACGGTAAGGTGAACTATAAATTAGGACAATACGATCGCTTCTACCTTAGCCACTTCCAAGGAAAAGATGATTTCGGCTTAAGATCTAGAGATACCTACGAAAACGGCACGGAGCGATACGAAAGCAGTATAGACTTCGGACTGGATTGGCGCAATAGCATTACGGCAGCACGTTGGAACCACCAGTGGTCGCCGAAACTTTTCTCTAATGTTACTGCAACCAGAAGTCAATATGTATTCAATACAAGAGCGATAAGTGAAGAATTGGCTTATCCGAATTATCCGGATACTTTGGGTATGAGCGACGAGCGTTTTGCAGGACTTTATTTTTCCGGTATTGAAGATTACGGCGCTCGAATAGATTTCGACTTCGCCTTGAACCCTCGCCATTACGTAAGGTACGGCGCGAACTACACCAATCACACGTTCTCCCCAGGCGCAACCAATCTCGAATTTCAATCGGGTGGTTTCAATTTAGACACAACCATTGGCGGTGATGCTGTCTTCTCCGATGAAGTCTATGCCTTTATTGAAGACGAATGGAAGGTTAATGAAAACCTCAAGATGAATGGTGGATTACATTTCGCAAATCTGTTTGTACAGGGCGAGAGCTACCACAGCCTGCAACCTAGATTTGGGATGAATTACAGCCTGCCCGGAGGGTTGGCATTTAAAGCATCCTATGCTGAGATGATGCAATTCGTCAATCTATTGACGAATGAAGGAATTGGTCTTCCCACTGATTTATGGGTACCGTCAACTGCAAACATAAAGCCACAGACTTCGCAACAAATTGCCGCAGGCCTAGCGAAGAACATAGGACCGTATGAATTCAGTGTGGAAGGGTATTACAAAACCATGGATAATCTCGTGAGCTACAAAGAAGGAGCATCGTTCTTGTTCTCTTTGGATAACGATACGTGGGAGGATAAAATCAGTCAAGGTTCAGGTGAGAGCTATGGTATGGAACTTTTTGCGCAGCGTAAAACAGGGCGAACGACCGGTTGGATTGGTTATACGTTAAGTTGGAGTTACCGCCAATTTGACGATATCAATGGCGGAGAACGCTATTTCTTTACCTATGACCGCAGGCACGATCTTTCGGTCGTAGCAAGCCACGACTTTACCGATAACATCAGTTTCAGCGGTGCATGGGTCTATGGTACTGGACGCGCTGTTACCCTACCTGAATATTCTTATTATACTGGCCTACCGGACGGACTTTCATGGTGGGACGGTGCACGTGCACTTGTAGATCGACCTTCTGATAAAAACGCGTACCGCATGAGCCCCTACCACCGACTAGATATTAGCCTAAGCTTTAAAAAGACACTTGAGAACTACGATCGCTGGTGGGTATTTAGCACCTACAACACGTATAATAATTTGAATCCATTCTTTATTGAAACCGCAACGGACGATAATGGAAATCCTGGCCTGCGAGAGTACGGCTTGTTCCCGCTTATTCCAAGTGTTGCCTACCGCATAAAATTTTAAGCCATGAGAATATTTCTACTTCTTTTTCCGGCCGCTCTATTGCTTTCAAGTTGCGATAACTTAGTCAAGGGTGTGGTGCGCGATATTGATCTGCCGCCCCACGAAAGCCAGCTGGCCGCAAGTCTATTTTTAGATTCTCGAGACAGTAACATCAGTGCCATAGTTTCCTCATCAAAAGGCATCTATGATACAGGTCAAAGTAAGAGTGTCTTTAATGCAGAGTGTGTCTTAAATGTTGGCGCAACGACCTATAATTGGTCTACAATGGATCAATACGAACGCTACACGGAACTCCTACCTGACCGTTTCGGCGCACCTGCTGATTCGTTAGTGTTCACCGTTAATCATCCCGATTTTACTTCCGTTAGCGCAACGCAGGTATTCCCATCGGCTCCTCAAGTCTCGCTCGAATTGAACTACGGCGCGACACAACTTTATGGCGAAATTTCTGATGAGCTGGTTATTACGCTCAAAGATATCCCTGGTGTAAATCAACATTACATTGTATCCATTGATGTGCACTTCAGAACGGCGCTTTCAGGACAGGATACCTCAGAGTATTACAATCTGTATTGGGAAACGGAATACCCGAATAGCACGCGACTCTGGGGTCAAGAAAGTGCCTTACTCTTGTCTGAAGACGGCCTCGATAGAGATATTAAGTTTTCAGCTGCTACGGGCATCAACCCCATCGACTTTGCTATGCTGCATGAGTATAGAGTGAAGGTCAGCGCTTTAAGTGAGGAAATGTATTTATTCTACAAAAGCTATTCAGCCTACGAGAATGCCAACGGCAACCCGTTTGCCGAGCCTGTTGTGTTGTATTCCAACATGAGCAACAATATGGGTTGTTTTGGGGTAAGTACGACAAAACAATTTTATAAATAACTAGTACGTCAGCAAAACAGAGCCCCAGGTGAATCCTGCGCCAAAGGCAGCTAAACATACCGTATCGCCGCGTTTAATAGCACCTTCATCTACTGCTTCCGAAAGTGCGATAGCGATTGAAGCTCCAGTGGTGTTTCCGTACTTCTGAATATTATTAAACACTTGATCGTCACGTAGTCCCATGCGTTTTTGTATGAATTGAGCAATACGCAAGTTGGCTTGGTGTGGGATAAGACAATCTATTTGATCTGGGGTCAATCCGTTCTGTTTGAGCGCTTCGCCGATCACCTCACCGAAACGAACCACAGCATTCTTGAAGACGAAATTACCGTTCATCTGAGGGTAATGAATCTCTGGATCCACCCCATTATCGAGCAATTCACCGATCCAATGCTGCGTGCCGAATCCTTTCATCGTGAGCTCTTCTTTGTTCTTACCCTCACTGTGCATGTGGCAACTTTTAATACCCGGTTCGCCATCCTTTGCACGAGAAAGAACAACTGCTCCCGCGCCGTCACCGAAAATGACACTCACGCCCCTTCCCCTTGTGGTTTTGTCTAAAAATGGGCTTTGTAATTCCGAGGCCACTACCAAAACATGCTCATACATTCCCGTTTGAACAAAGGCATTGCCCACACTTAAAGCATAAATAAACCCAGAGCATGCATTGCGGACATCTGTTGCTCCAGCCGTGTGTATACCTAAAGCTTCTTGTACCTGAACGCCACAACCTGGAAAGTAGTAATCCGGTGATATGGTCGCAAACACAATATGTCCAATTTCCTCCGGCTCGATTCCCGCGGCTTTAATGGCATTGCGGGCGGCTTTTATACCCATGGTAGCAGCCGTATTTCCATCGCCTTCTTCTACCCAACGACGTTCGCGGATACCTGTTCTTTCCGTAATCCACTCGTCGTTAGTATCCATTAGGGTACTGAGGTATTCATTGGTAACGATACGTTCGGGCACATAATGACCGGTACCAGAAATTTTCGCTCTATGCATGATAGGTTGTCTTGTGATGAGGTTGCTTTGGTCAAAAGATAAAGTAAAATTGGCACCAATGTGGACACCTTGTCACACAAAATTACCGCCGTGGCACATGGCACGAGTGTTGAAGTAGTAGCAGAAACCTAATAATTCTATAAAATGGCAAAAGGATCTATAAACGTAACCGCGCAGAACATCTTCCCGATCATTAAGAAGTTCTTGTACAGCGATCATGAGATTTTCTTACGTGAATTGGTATCGAATGCCGTCGATGCGACGCAGAAATTAAAAACATTGACCAATTTGGGTGAAGCAAAAGGCGAGCTTGGCGATTTGACCATCCATATTAAATTGGACAAAAAGGCCAAAACCTTAAGCATCATTGACCGTGGAATCGGTATGACTGCTGAGGAAATTGACAAATACATTAACCAGGTAGCTTTCTCTGGCGCAGAGGAATTCGTGAAAGAATATGAAGGCAAAATGGAAGGTGCAGATTTGATTGGGCACTTCGGTCTAGGGTTCTACTCTGCCTTTATGGTGGCTAAGAAGGTTGAAATTCTGACAAAATCGCACAAAGATGCGGCTGCAGTGCAATGGATATGTGATGGTAATCCAGAGTTTGAGCTGAATACCATAGAAAAAGAAGACCGCGGTACGGAGATTAAACTCCATATAGCAGACGATAGTGAGGATTTCTTAGAGGAAAGTAAAATCAACGAACTGCTCAGTAAATATGCGAAGTTCATGCCGATCTCTATCGAGTTTGGCGAGAAGGACGAAAGCTACAATGCTGCAGCGGAAGGTGAAGATGCAAAGTGGGAAACGCGCAAAGTTCCAAACATCATCAACAATCCTAACCCGGCATGGGTGCGCAAACCGGCTGATTTGACGGAAGAAGATTACAAGACATTCTACAAGGAACTCTACCCTATGAGCTTCGAGGAGCCTTTGTTCAACATTCATTTGAATGTGGACTTCCCGTTCAACTTAACAGGGGTTTTGTATTTCCCTAAGATCAAGCCTAATGTTGAACCGCAACGCAATAAGATTCAGTTGTTCCAGAAACAGGTGTTCGTTACGGATAGCGTGGAAGGAATTGTCCCCGATTTCTTAACACTCCTCCACGGGGTCATCGACTCACCGGACATTCCGCTTAACGTGAGCCGCTCATACCTGCAAGCAGATGGAAACGTAAAGAAAATAGCCTCACACATCACTAAAAAAGTTGCCGATAAACTCGATGAGATGTTCCGTAAGGACCGTGCCGATTTTGAATCGAAATGGAACGACATGAAGATCATCATCGAATACGGTATGTTGACTGAGGATAAATTCTTCGATAAAGCGAAGAAATTCGCGATGTATGCGGATACCGACGGTAGTCTTCACACGTTTGAGGCGTACCTGGAATCCATCAAAGAGCAGCAAACGGATAAGGATAAAAAGACTGTCGTTCTGTATGCGTCTAACAAAGATGCACAGCACAGCTACATCCAAAAGGCGAAGTCAAAAGGATACAGCGTTTTATTGCTCGATTCTCCTTTGACCAGTCACTTGCTACAGAAATTGGAACAAGAGCACGAAAACACCACGTTTG
>Ga0209137_1000921_pt1 | contig 29398 bp, 27 predicted proteins | sample SaaInl5LU_22_DNA_FD_184642 | JGI IMG/M metagenome (GOLD analysis project Ga0209137, IMG submission 184642) | Marine microbial communities from expanding oxygen minimum zones in the Saanich Inlet - ESP_105LU_22_DNA (SPAdes) (version 2) | ecosystem: Environmental > Aquatic > Marine > Intertidal...
ATAGACTTCTTACCATTAAAAATCTATCCATTTCATTTTTTTCAAACGGAATTGAAAAAGAAATTATACATAATATATCATATCATTTAAATACCAATGAAATATTAGGAATTGTTGGTGAATCTGGTTCAGGAAAATCAGTCTCTTCCCTAGCTATACTTGGATTGCTCCCAAATAAAATTTCTAAAATAACATCTGGTAATATTGTTTTTGAAACACAAGATTTAGCTGTATTACCTTCTAAAGCACTTCAAAAAATAAGAGGACAAAAAATAGCGATGATTTTTCAAGAACCTATGAGTTCTTTAAATCCATCGATGACTTGCGGTAAGCAAGTAGAAGAAATCTTATTTCAGCATACAAAACTCTCTAAAAAAGGAGTAAAGGCAGAAACATTGTTACTCTTTGAAAAAGTAAAATTACCAGAACCACAGCGTGTCTTTACTTCCTATCCTCATGAAATTTCTGGAGGACAAAAACAACGTGTTATGATTGCTATGGCAATTGCTTGTAAGCCACAAATTTTAATTGCAGATGAACCTACTACTGCTCTAGATGTTACTGTGCAAAATGATATAATTAAATTATTAAAAGAGTTACAGGCAGAAACTAAAATGAGTATTATTTTTATTACTCACGACTTATCATTGATTTCTCAAATTGCAAATCGTGTGCTTGTAATGTATAAAGGAAATATTGTCGAGCAAAACACAGTAGAAGCTATTTTTAAAACTCCAGAACACAAGTATACAAAAGCGCTAATAAATGCTAGACCGTCTTTAGAAACAAGATTAAAAAGACTACCAACAATAGAGGATGTAATGAATAATAATCTGGAATCTGATATTATTACTTCAGAAATGAGAGCGATACAGCATAAAAAAATATATAGCAAACCACCTTTATTAGAAGTTATTAATCTTGAAAAACAATATCTCTCTAAATCTGGATTGTTTTCTAAAGCAGAAAATTTTAAAGCTGTAAACAATGTAAGTTTTAAATTATACGAAGGTGAAACTCTAGGTTTAGTAGGAGAATCTGGTTGTGGGAAATCTACTCTAGGAAACGCAATATTATTGTTAAACAGACCAACAGCTGGTACTGTTTTGTTTCATGGTGTGGACATTACAAAACTAAATACTTCTCAGGTAAAAGCGCTTAGAAAAGACATTCAAATAATATTTCAAGACCCATATTCTTCATTAAACCCTAGATTAACAGTTGGTGAGGCTATAATGGAGCCCATGAAAGTTCATAATCTCTTTTCTAATGACTTTGAAAGACAAGAAAAAACTATCGAAATTTTAGAACGTGTTGGTTTAGAAGCGTCTCTCTTTAATAGATATCCTCATGAATTTTCTGGTGGACAAAGACAGCGTATTGGTATTGCGCGAACTGTTGCTTTACAACCTAAATTAATAGTATGCGACGAGTCGGTTTCTGCACTTGACATCTCTGTACAAGCACAAGTTTTAAATTTGTTAAATGAATTGAAAGAAAACTTTGGCTTTACTTATATCTTTATCTCTCATGATCTGGCTGTTGTAAAATACATGAGTGATCAATTATTGGTTATGAATAAAGGCAAAATTGAAGAACTCGCTGATGCTGATGAAATTTATAGTGCGCCTAAAAGAGAATATACTAAAAAGTTAATTGATGCTATTCCTAAAGGATTGTAATTTATGTTAAAATTATTAAATATCCATTTCTGGAATCTCACCATCAATAATTAAAGTACCTTCTGTAGCTTTTTGAATCTCTTCTACTGTAACTCCTGGTGCACGTTCTAATAATTTAAATCCTTTATCTGTAATTTCTAAAACGGCTAAATTAGTAACCACCTTTTTTACACAGCCAACACCAGTTAATGGTAAAGAACAGGTTTTAAGTAATTTTGATTCTCCTGCTCTATTGGTATGCATCATGGCAACAATAATATTTTCTGCACTTGCAACCAAATCCATTGCGCCACCCATCCCTTTTACCATTTTTCCTGGAATTTTCCAGTTGGCAATGTCACCATTTTCTGCTACTTCCATAGCTCCTAAAATGGTTAAGTCTACATGCTGTCCACGAATCATGGCGAAACTTGTTGCACTATCAAAAAAACTTGCGCCTGGTAAGGTAGTAATGGTTTGCTTTCCTGCGTTTATAATATCTGCATCTTCTTCGCCTTCAAAAGGAAATGGTCCCATACCAAGCACACCATTTTCGCTTTGAAATTCTACTTCTATATCGTCACGAACATAATTTGCTACTAAGGTTGGAATACCAATTCCAAGGTTTACATAGTAACCATCTTGTACTTCTTTTGCTATGCGTTTTGCTATTCCTGTTTTATCTAACATAATTTAATTTGTTAAAGTTTTAATTTAATGATTTGACAATTAAAATCACCGATTTTAAATTTTTTTAGTAACCTTTCTTCTGGATTTAGATAAAATTATGAAGCTTTACAAAGCTCTAACCAATATTCTAATTCATCTGCTTCTTTTGCAGAAATCTTAAATTTATGGATAAAATCTCTTTTGCTTTAAGCATTTTGAGCTTCTCTTATATTTGCTCCAATGGTTGTCCCGCTTCTAAAAATTTGAGAAGCCATTTTATACCTACTGTTCTTTCAAACTTCTTCTGAAAATTTCACAACTTCAATAGCAAGCTCAAATGTTAATCTAACTATTAAATTTTCTTTGTCGCTCATCATTTTCAAATTATAAAATCTTCAAATTGATTAATTGATATTTACGCTCTACTTCTTACTGTTCTTTGTTCAATGCGTTTTTCATAGTTTTCACCTTGAAAAATACGCTCCACAAAAATACCTGGAATATGTATTTGGTTAGGATCTAATTCGCCAACTGGTACTAATTCTTCTACCTCAGCAACTGTAATTTTTGCGGCTCCACACATATTTGGATTAAAATTTCTTGCAGTTCCTTTAAAAATTAAGTTTCCAGCTGCATCGCCTTTCCAGGCTTTTACAAAAGCAAAATCTGCTTTAAAAGCGTGCTCTAGAACATACATTTTACCATCGAATTCTCGTGTTTCTTTACCTTCTGCAACTTCGGTTCCATAACCAGCAGGTGTGTAAATGGCTGGAAAACCTGCTTGAGCTGCACGACAACGCTCTGCTAAAGTACCTTGTGGAATTAATTCTACATCTAATTCTCCAGATAGCATTTGGCGCTCAAACTCATCGTTTTCACCAACGTAAGAGGATACCATTTTTTTGATTTGCTTTTGGTGTAATAATAAACCTAAGCCAAAATCGTCTACTCCTGCATTATTAGATATACAGGTTAAACCTTTTACTCCACTTTTAACTAAAGCTGTTATTGCGTTTTCAGGAATTCCAGACAACCCAAAGCCACCTAACATTAAAGTCATATTGTCTTTTATACCTTTTGTAGCTTCGTTAACCGAGTTTACTTTTTTGTTTATCATTTTTCTATTTTTAATCGTGGCTTAAATTTATGAAATAAAAAAGCCATTCTGTAATGAATGGCTTTTAAAATTTTTTTAATAATGAAATTATTAATCTTTAATTAGTAATTCCGCTTTTAACAACATTTCCTTTACTGTTATACTATCTAATTTTATAGCATTATCCTTTATCTTTTCTATTGAAAGCTTGTATTTAACAAACATTTCTGCATTTCTTAGATTTGGTTTATTATCAAAATCGTACAGTTTATAAACGTCGAATGGTGTATAATTTTTTCAATTACTTCTTGTGGATTAGGTATTGATATTGTTTTTAAACCTCCAATTATTGGTGTTTGTTCCCAAGTTATTTTATGATTATTATAATTTAAACTTTGAACTTCATTATTCGGAAATTGTAAACCTATAAAAACAGGTAAAAGAAAAATTAAATTATAAATACAGTGCGCTATTTTTGATTTTATTATATTAAAATTTAAAACAACCCAAACCAATAATAGTCCCAACGAAAATTGAACTAAAATTGGTAAAATTGTAATTACGCTTTCTAAATGCTCTAATTTATAGTGCATTGCACCAAATAAGATTGCGCTATAAATAAATAAAAAATGCTCATTTATAAGAAGCTTTTTATTTATTATGTTGATAATTAACAGAACTAAATATGGAAGTGCTATTATTAAAATAAAATAATTTTTCATTAATAAAATGAAAAATGGTATTACTAAAATTGAAGCTATTTTTAATACTTTATGCTTAGTAAAATAACCTCTAAAAGCTATTTCTTCAAAAAGTGGTGCAAAAATAAGTGCTAAAAAACAAAAGGTAAAAAACCTAAATTAGAATCGTATCTGCTTGGTATTTCATTTATTTCCTCTTCATAGAAAAAACCGAAAAATAAAATTAAAAAAGTGCAGAATATTACAACTGCACTTATTAGTAAGTAATTATATTTATATTTTTTGAGGAAATTCATTTTAAAAATTTAAACATTGTAATCTAAAAATTATTGAGACAATTCCTTAAGCTTCAGAACTATTTGGATTAATAACTCTTAGTATAATTACAATTCTAAACCATCTGGAATTTCCTCAATTGGTGTATCTGTACCACCATCTGGATTTTCAGCTTGGTATTTAGAGCAATCGACTTCTATGGATAAGTCTTTAGGCCTTTCGAAGTTTTCATCTGAAATATCTAGTTTCTCGTCTTCATAGCAACTTTTCATATACATTCCCCAAATAGGTAATGCCATTGCTGCGCCTTGACCATAAGTAATGCTTTTAAAATGTGCCGCTCTATCCTCTGCTCCAACCCAAACACCTGTTACTAAATTTGGTACCATTCCCATAAACCAACCGTCACTTTGGTTTTGTGTTGTTCCTGTTTTTCCTGCAATTGGATTTTTAAATTCGTAAGGATAACCTGTTATTATTTCTGGATAAACTCCTGTTTTTGGCATCCAAGTTCTACGTAATCGTGCACCAGAACCACTTTGTGTTACACCTTCCATTAACTTAACGGTTACATAAGCAGATTCTGCGCTTAATACATCTCTTGTTTCTGGTGTAAATTGGTATAAAACAGTTCCGTTTTTATCTTCAATACGCTCAATCATTACTGGCTTTGTATATACACCTTGGTTTGCAAATGCTGAATAAGCTCCAACCATTTCGTAAACGCTAATATCTGGTGTTCCTAATGCTATTGAAGGCACTTCTGGAATATTTGATGTTATACCTAATCGTCTTGCTAAATCTGCTACTGGTTGTGGTCCAACCTTATCCATTAATCTTGCAGTAATAGTATTTACAGAATTTGCCAAAGCATCTGTTAATGTTTTGTCTCCACCGTAATTTCCATCATCATTTTTGGGTGACCAAGCTTCTGGATTGCCATATTTATTAGCTTCTATTGTTATTTGTGATAGTGGTAATTTATCGCAAGGTGACATGTGTAATTGATCCATTGCTGTGGCATAAACAAAAGGTTTAAATGTGGAACCAACTTGTCGTTTTCCTTGTTTTACCATATCGTATTGAAAATGTCTATAATTCATGCCACCAACCCAAGCTTTTACATGTCCTGTTTGTGGATCCATACTCATCATTCCTGTTCGTAAAAATGATTTATAATAACGCATAGAATCTATAGGTTTCATGATAGTGTCTACTTCACTAGCTTTACCATCTACCCATTTAAAAACAGTCATTTTTATTGGTTCTTCAAACGAAGCTTCAATCTCTTTGTTACTTTTTCCTTGTTTTTTTAATATCCTCCAACGTTCTCCACGACGCATGCCTTTTTTTAATAAATCTTCAACCTCGTCTTTAGTTAATTCTAAAAAAGGTGCAGTAGGATTTTTTTGGGGAGTATTTTGGTTATCAAACGCTGCTTGTAATCTTGGCATGTGCCTGTTTACTGCAGTTTCAGCATACTTTTGCATACGAGAATCTATAGTTACAAACACTTTTAAACCATCGCTATTAATGTTGTATTTTTTACCGTCTGGTTTTCTATTGGCTTTATCGTTTGTCCAATCTTTCATCCAGCTTCTTAGATATTCTCTAAAATACGTTGCAGTACCATCACGATGTGATTGCGGAGAATACCTTAAATCTAATGCTGTTTTTTGAAGTGAATCTTTTACTTCTTCTGTAATATAACCGTATTTATGCATTTGTAACAACACCACGTTTCTTCGGTTTTTAACACCTACAGGATTTGTTCTAGGGTTATATAAAGAAGAATTTTTAAACATCCCAACTAACATTGCAGACTCCTTAATACTTAAGTCTTTGGGTTCTTTATCGAAATAGATGTTTGATGCCGAACGAATACCATCACCATTGTTACCAAAATCGTAAATATTAAAGTATTGAGCAATTATTTCTTCTTTAGTGTATTGACGTTCTAAACGTGTTGCAATAATCCACTCTTTGGCTTTTTGAAGGACACGCATGACAATATTTCTTGAGCCTTCTCCATGAAATAATTGCTTTGCAAGTTGTTGAGAAATTGTACTTGCTCCACCACTTCCTGGTTTCAATATAGCTCTTAAAGTTCCTCTTGCGTCTATTCCAGAATGTTCTAAATATCTTGTGTCTTCCGTTGCTATAAGAGCATTTACAAGGTTTTCTGTTAACTCGTCGTAACCTACAGGAGTTCTATTATCATCGAAGTAAAATTTCCCTAAAGTTTTGCCATCACTAGAGATAATTTCGGTTGCTAAATTTGTTTTAGGATTTTCTAAAACAGTATGATTTGGCATTTCTCCAAACACATCCCAAGATGCTAATAAAAATAATAATGCAATAGCTAGAATGCCTCCTATAAATAGTTTCCAAAACCAACGTACGTAATTTTCGAAGCTCTGGTGATCTTGTGTTTGTTTTGTTTTTGTCTTTGCCATTTATGTAATAATTCTTCTCAATACAACGATGCTAAAAGCAAAATCAATCGAATTGACATTTAATTTTATTCTGTTTTTTCTATTCGGAAACCAATATCTGTAATGCCTTCTAAATTAGCAATGCCATTAACTTCTCCGTTTTCACGCATGGCGTGTTTAATATTTACTACGTATTCTCCTTTTTCGTTAAACACGACACCTTCTTTATACCATAATTTATTCTCCTTAACACTAGACAAACCGGTTCCTAAAAACTCACCATTTGGTTTTGCCATTTTATATTCTAAGGTGTCTATAATGTTTTTTCCGTGTGCAAAATTCATTTCTACAATTAGAAATAAATTGCTGTATTTATAATCTGGTGTGTTGCGTAAATTAACAAATAAGTTATAGGCTTTGGTAGAATCTGGCGGATTGACATTAAAGCTTATGGTTTTATCTTTATTCCATACTTTTGGAACGGTTTTGTATTCATCGAATACACTTTTAGTGTCGCATGACACTAAAATTAAAGCGAATAGTAAAAAAAAATAAAACAATTTACTTGGCATCCTTAGGTTTATTTTGAGACTTTGGTCTCGGTCTTGGTTTGTGTTTTGCTTTTGGCTTTGAGTTGTTTTCTTGTTTATTATGAGGCTTATTGTTTGAGCTATTAGAGTTATTACGATTACGACTCTTATTGTTTTTACGTTTTTTATTACCTTTTGGACTATCGAAACGTGTTAAACTATCTTGACCAACTACATTTTCGAATGTTACAGCTACTTCTTCTTCGAGTTCTGATGCGTATTCTTCTAAACTTGCAACCTTTTCCTTTTTCTTATTTAATTCAATAATTTCTCTAGCTTGATCTGTAGTTATTTTATGCCAATTCATCCACTCACCTTCGTAAGCATACCACATATGGCCTTTAAAAATATCAGTTTTTTGACAAACAGCAGTTCCTTTTTCTGTGTATAATTTAGTGTCTGTTTTTGGGAAAGCTTTTAAAGCATCTTGATAAGAATCTAACTCATAATTTAAACAACATTTTAACTTTCCACATTGTCCTGCTAGCTTTTGTGGATTTAACGAGAGTTGTTGGTAACGTGCTGCACTGGTACTTACAGATCTAAAATCTGTTAACCACGTAGAACAACACAATTCACGACCACAAGAGCCAATACCACCAAGTCTTGATGCTTCTTGTCTAAAACCAACTTGTTTCATTTCTATTCGCGTTCTAAATTCGCGAGCAAAAACTTTAATAAGGTCTCTAAAATCTACACGTTCTTCTGCTGTGTAATAAAAAGTGGCTTTACTAGCATCGCCTTGAAACTCAATATCTGAAATCTTCATTTGAAGTTTTAAGTCTATTGCATATTGTCTTGCACGAACCTTCATTGGCTCTTCTCTATCACGTGCTTCACTCCAGATATCTATATCTTTTTGAGAGGCTTTTCTATATATTTTTAAAACTTCTTCTGGTTTCTCGTTAATTTTTTTGCGTTTCATTTGTACGCGAACCAATTCACCAGTTAGAGTTACCATACCAATATCGTGACCTGATTGTGCTTGAGTAGCTACAATGTCTCCGATAGATAGTGATAAGTTTTCTGTGTTTTTATAGTAATGTTTTCTTCCGTTTTTAAAACGAACTTCGACAAAATCGAAAGGTTTTTCTCCATTAGGAACAGACATGTTTGCTAACCAATCGAAAACGGTTAGTTTATTACAACTATCTGTACCACACGTACCATTGTTTTTGCAGCCTTTAGGTTGGCCGTCTTTAGTTGAGCAACTTGCGCAAGCCATATATTAGTAGATATATTGATTCTGAATACTTTATACCATGCTAAATGTCTGGTTTAAGCATCAGAAGACGATTAATACTATTTTATTTTGTACCGAAATATTAAGATTTCAGCTTACAATAAAATCTAACGGTAAAGATAAGATTATTATTATGACTTTAAAATATAAAAAAACCTGAGAATGCTTTCTCAGGTTTATATCTAACAATTAAACTTATTACTCTTTTTTTAAAGTCTCAAAAATGTTTCTCAAATCTTTTTTATATGGTAAGTGGTCTGCTCTTCCTTTTTTAAAGATATCGTTACTATTACCTTGCCCTTTTCTTAACTCTTTTTGTTCTTCAAAAGGCATTGCATGAATATCTTTACAAGTGGTTGAGCAACAGTTATTCATTTCTTCTTTACAAGTATCACATTGCAGAAAAAGAAGATGGCAGGCATCGTTTGCGCAATTGGTATGCACATCGAAAAGGTTGCCACATTGATGGCATTTTGCTATAACATGGTCGCTAATTTTTTCGGCTCGCCTATCGTCAAAAACAAAGTTTTTACCAATAAATTTATTTTCGATGCCTTCTTCGTTTACCTGTCTAGTGTATTCTATAATTCCTCCTTCAAGCTGATATACGTTTTTAAACCCTTTGTGCTTGTAATATGCACTGGCTTTTTCGCATCTAATGCCTCCTGTGCAATACATTAATAGGTTTTTTTCTTCTTTATGTTCACGTAAATCGGCTTCAATAATATCTAAACTTTCACGAAAAGTATCTACATCTGGAGTTACTGCTCCATCAAAATGACCAATTTCGCTTTCATAATGATTTCTCATATCCACACAAACCGTGTTTGGGTTTGCAAGCATATTATTAAACTCTTTAGCCGAAAGGTGAACGCCTTTGTTTGTAACATCGAAAGTATCGTCGTTTAAACCATCTGCAACTATTTTGTCTCTTACTTTAACTTTTAGTTTAAGAAAAGACATATTATCTTGTTCTATAGCGATATTTAAACGGATTCCTTTTAAAAAAGGAATACTATCTAAATGGTTTTTAAAGGCTTCAAAATTATCTGCAGGAAGTGATAATTGCGCGTTAATACCTTCTTGTGCTACGTAAATACGTCCTAAAACGTCTAAACTATCCCATTTAATAAATAAATCGTTACGTAATTGTTGTGGATTGCCAATTTGAGCATAAGCGTAAAATGATAATGTTAAACGTTCTTTTCCAGCTTTTTCTATAAGCTCGGCTCTTTCTTTGGCGCTTAATTTGTTGTACAGTTGCATGCTATACTAATTTTTTAAGGTTAAAGAATTTCTAAGTAACTTCTCAAAAGGAAGCGTTTTAGGTTTAAAGCTACAAAGTTATTATTTTAAATGAAAGTAGCAAGTTTGAAAATATAAAGCACAAAAAAAGTCCGTTATTTGCGTAACGGACTTTTAATAGACTAACTCGTTATTAAATTCTTTTATCTCTAAAAAAACAAACGAGCTAACCTCCATCGGCTTTGCAGCTACTGTTAACTATAACAGAGACTGAAACACCTAATGCTTTTGATGTTAATACTTTTTTTAAATACCTCATGTCATTACACTTAATAGATTAAACATGAATTAAAAAACGAGGTTAATTTTTCTTTTTCATAGCTAAAACTTTCCCATTTTTATTAGTAGATGCAAAAAGTTTGAAAAGGTTGCGTGAGAAATTAAAAAAAAGATTAAAAAAGTAGTATTTTAGCACGAATAACAGTAAAAAAAGATACTATGAGCAATGAAAAAGAAGCGAAACTAAAAGCATTAAAGCTAACATTAGATAAATTAGATAAAGCATACGGAAAAGGAACAGTTATGAAAATGAGCGACGCTGCAATTGTAGATGTCGAAGCCATTCCTTCTGGTTCTTTAGGTTTGGATATTGCTTTAGGCGTTGGTGGTTATCCACGAGGACGTGTTATAGAAATTTATGGCCCGGAATCTTCTGGTAAAACGACACTTACACTTCATGCTATTGCAGAAGCACAAAAAGCAGGTGGTATTGCAGCTTTTATTGATGCTGAACATGCTTTTGATCGTTTTTATGCCGAAAAACTTGGTGTAGATATTGATAATTTAATTATTTCTCAACCAGATAATGGAGAACAAGCATTAGAAATTACAGATAATTTAATTCGTTCTGGTGCTATTGATATTGTTGTAATCGACTCGGTTGCTGCATTAACTCCAAAAAGTGAAATTGAAGGTGAAATGGGAGACAGTAAAATGGGATTACACGCTCGTTTAATGTCTCAGGCTTTAAGAAAATTAACAGCGTCTATTAGTAAAACAAATTGTACTGTAATATTTATAAACCAATTACGTGAGAAAATTGGTGTTATGTTTGGAAACCCAGAAACAACAACTGGAGGTAATGCGCTTAAATTTTATGCTTCAGTACGTTTAGATATAAGACGTTCTACACAAATTAAAAGTACAGATGGTGCTGTTTTAGGAAATAAAACTAGAGTTAAAGTAGTTAAAAATAAAGTTGCTCCACCATTTAAATTAGCAGAATTCGATATCATGTACGGAGAAGGTGTTAGTAAAGTTGGTGAGATTTTAGATGTGGCAGTAGAAAAAGAAATAATTAAAAAAAGTGGCTCTTGGTTTAGTTATGGAGATACAAAATTAGGACAAGGTCGAGATGCTGTAAAAGCAATAATAAAAGACAATCCTGAACTTTTTGATGAGCTTGAACAGAAAATAAAACAAGCTATTAAAGACGATATGTAAAACATTAAATAATTACTAAATCCCGATTTTTTCGGGATTTTTTTTGTTTTTAGACGCAACCTTTTAGACATTTTTGCATCTACAGATAAACACGTAAATTAGAATACAAATTTTAAAAATGAAAAAACTCCTTGTTTTATTAATTGGTTTAACTCTTTTTTCTTGTAACTCAGCCGACGATTCACTTGACGACTATCAAGAAGCAATGCCTATAGAATCTGTTACATTACCACAAGAATTTATTGTAAATGAAGAGTATGACATTACACTAACTTATTTAAGACCTACAACTTGCCATGCCTTCAATAATATTTTATTACAAAAGCATGATAACGAAAGAAACTTTTATGTTATTGGTACTGTTTTTCAAAGTAATGGCAATTGTACAGAGCTAAACGCAGAGCTTGAAGCCTCATTTAATTTTAATCCAACTATAGCAGGCAGTTATATCTTTAAATTTTGGCAAGGTGAAGATGATAATGGAGAAGATATTTACTTAACAGAAGAGATTACTGTGGTAGAATAATTAATAACTAATACGTGGATTTAATTTGAGTTTAACCCAACTCATAGAAAATTGTAAGATTAATGATACCAAAGCACAAAGCGAACTCTATAAGCTCTTTTCGAGCAAGTTGTTTTCAGTATGCTTGAAGTATTCAAGAAACTATGCAGAAGCAGAAGATAATTTGCAAGATGCATTTGTTACTATTTTTAAAAAAATAGGGCAATATAAAAGTAAAGGTTCTTTTGAAGGCTGGTTAAAGCGAATTACCATAAATACTGCATTGCAGTGTTATAGAACACAAGGCGTTTTTGATATTGTAAATGACCATTTAATAGAAGATGTTGCAATTACAATAGAAGATGAAGATAATATTTCACTAGATTATCTCTTAAAAATCATTCAAGAACTACCAGATAGATACCGTTTGGTCTTTAACCTCTATGTAATGGATGGCTATTCGCATCAAGATATAGCCGAAATGTTAAAAATAACAACAGGAACATCAAAATCTAATTTAGCTAGAGCTAGACAGATTTTAAAAGATAAAATAACAGACTATAAAACGAGACTAAATTCTCAATCTTTATAATGAGTGAAAAAAAACATATAGATAGACTTTTTCAAGAAAAGTTTAAGGATTTTGAAGCTAAGCCAAGCAGTAATGTTTGGTCTGGTATTCAAAATAAAATGGAACAGCCACTACAAAAACCCAAAAAAGTATTACCGCTTTGGTTACGTTTTGCAAGTATTGCTGCAGCATCAGTTTTATTGTTTACCATTGGAAATTTAGCATTTAATAACAATGATAAAGAAAACAATAATACAAATGTTGTAGATACTAATCTAGAAAACAAAAACACAACAACTAACACATCTAATACCAAGACCATAAATAGTGTTTCTAATAACACAATAAATACCTCAGAAAAGACTAATTCCAAAAGTAGTGAATATAATTTATTAGAAAATAAATCTATTGTAATTGATGATAAGTCTAAAAGCAAGCATAACATAAAGACCAACAAAGACAATGTTAATTCTTTAAATTCTAAAGCATTAAATACAGAAGGTGTTTCAAATCATAATACTGCAAACACTATTAACTATGTTGCAAGTACGAATAAAAAGAATTTCAATAATCTTGTTACAACTTCAATAAATAAAGCAGATTTAAATACCTCTAAGGACTCTCAATCTATTGCGCAACGTAATTTAACAGATAAAAAAGATAGTTCAGTTTCTAATAACTTAAATCCTAATTCAGCTATCAATAATAATAATAGTGTAGTTACAAATAATAAAAATTCAACAAACAACAACACTAGACTAACAAACGAAAATAATTTAGAGAGTACTATTTCTAACAATAATGTTACAAAAAACATAAGTTCAAACAGTATCATTAATAATGACGATAACCTAAACAATAAAAATACTATAGATACAAATACTATAGATACCAATAATGCAATATCTAATACAGTAGTTGCGACAACTAATAGTGATAAAGAAAAAGAAGAAGAAAAAAAGATGGAACCAGACAGCGCAAACTCGTCTAACACCATCGAAGAGGCTCTTGCCAAGATAGAAGATCTTGATGAAAAAGAAGAAGAAAACGTAGACAGGTGGTCAGTAAATGCAAATGCTGCACCTGTTTACTATAATACTCTTGGCAAAGGATCTCACATTCACGATCAATTTATCGATAATACTAAAAACGGAGAGATTAACACAAGTTATGGTGTTAATGTTGGTTATGCTTTAAACAATAGGTTAAGAGTGCGTTCAGGAGTAAATAAACTCAATTTAAGTTACGATACTGCTAATGTTATTGTTTACGAAAACGTTACAAATACGCCAAGTAGTACTCCATTAAGAAATATAGATTTTGTTCCAACAAGTAATGGACAAAACATATCTGTGTTAAGCTCTAACAGTTTATCCATACAACAAATAGACAATTTTATAAACGACGATCTTAACGCAGCATTAAGCCAAAGAATAAGCTATTTCGAAGTGCCTTTAGAACTTGAATATGCAGTAGTTAATAAACGTTTTGGAATTAACTTAATTGGAGGTTTTAGCACTTTTATTTTAAGTGAAAATGAAGTTGTTACCGAAGTAGATAATAGAAAAACAAAAATTGGCGAAGCCAATAATATTAACAATTTAAGCTTTAGTGCAAATGCAGGAATAGGTTTAGATTATAAATTTAATAAAGCTTTTAAGTTTAATTTAGAGCCTACTTTCAAGTATCAAATTAATGCTTACAGCGAAACGTCTGGAAACTTTAGACCATACATCATTGGTGTTTATACTGGTTTTAGTTATAAATTTTAAGTTTTAGGTTATTTTAGTTGGTTAGACTACTACTTTATAACACCTATGATGATTTAAAAGCTGCTCTTCGCTAGAGCAGCTTTTTTAATTTATTTAGGATAAGAAAATTCAATTAATTGATTATAAATTAAAGCTTTAGACTGCTCTCTTATTATAGAAGTGTCTTTAATTGTTAAATCTTTTGTTTCAATAAATTTGTGAATTTTAGCTCTCATTCTTCCTGGACCACCACTAAAAAAAGTATAAGAAAAACGTGTTTTATTATCTGCAAAAGTAATAGGTACTATTGGTATTTGGTGATTAATGGCTAGACGAAAAGCACCATCTTTAAAATCTGCAAGTAAAATGTCTTCGTCTGGCACTAAACCTTCAGGAAAAATACAAATACTTAAACCTTGTTTTAATCGTCTTTGTGCTCTTAAAAAAACAGCTTGTCTACTTTTCGCACTACTTCTGTCTACCAAAATACAAGTACGCTTATAAAAAAAACCAAATAATGGAATCTTTGATAATTCAGCTTTACCAACAAAAACAAAAGGATTTTTTACCGTGACTAACATGAGCATAATATCTGCCATAGACGTATGGTTAGCTATAAACATGTAGCTTTTATCTTTACTAGGATTTTGTTCTCTAATAATTTTAGTATTAAAACCCATGCCAATTAAAATAACTCTGGCCCAAATACGAGCTAATTTAAAAAAATAAGGATACCAAGTCTCTTTTAAAATAGAGATTATTAGCAATGGAAACATAATAATAATAGGCAAAGCCACCATAATATAAAACCAAATGCGATACAAGACCCAAAAAATGTATTTAAATACAATCATAAGCGCCAAAAATACACAATTGTTTTGAGCTATTTTAATTGAAAAAAAATACCTTTGTTTCTCAAGAATTAAAATGAAGTTTAATTTAAACAGATTCCCATTTTCATGGGAAATGCCATGGCAAGAATACTTACAGGAATACAAAGCACAGGAACACCACATTTAGGAAACATATTAGGCGCATTAATGCCAGCAATAGAAATGTCTAAAGACGAAAAAAACAATTCGTTTTTATTTATTGCAGACATGCATTCGTTAACGCAAATTAAAGATGGTGCAACATTAAGACACAATACGTATTCTACAGCAGCAACATGGTTGGCTTTTGGATTAGACATAGAAAAAACAGTGTTTTACAGACAAAGCGACGTGCCTCAAGTAACAGAACTCTCTTGGTATTTAAGCTGCTTTTTTCCTTTTCAACGCCTAACATTAGCACATAGTTTTAAAGACAAAGCAGATAGGTTAGAAGATGTAAACTCTGGTTTGTTTACCTACCCAATGTTAATGGCTGCAGATATTTTATTGTATGATGCCGAAATTATTCCAGTTGGAAAAGACCAAGAACAGCATATAGAAATGACACGTGATGTTGCTTCACGTTTTCATGCAAAAATGGGAGAAACTTTTGTCCTTCCAAAAGCAGAAATACAAAAAGAAACCATGCTAATTCCAGGAACAGATGGTGCAAAAATGAGTAAAAGTAAAGGCAATATTATCAACATTTTTTTACCAGAAAAGAAACTACGTAAACAAATAATGAGTATTGAAACCGATAGTACTCCACTTGAAGACCCAAAAGACTGGGCAACCTGTAATTGCTTTGCTATTTATAGTTTATTGGCTTCAGATAGTGAAATAACAACAATGAAAGCCAATTACACAAATGGTAATTATGGTTACGGTCATGCAAAACAAGCCTTATTTGAATTGATTTTAAAAACGTTTGAAACACAACGTGAGCGTTATAATTTTTATATGAATAACCTTAATAAAATAGATGAAGCTTTAGCTAAAGGTGCAGAAAAAGCAAAGCTTATTGCAGAGGCTGTTTTAGAGCGTGTGAGAGGAAAAGTTGGGTATTAAATTAAAAAAAAATTGAAAAAACTATTACTATTTATTCTTACACTTTTTTGTATCGTTAGTCATGGTCAACAAGGTGTCCCTTTTAAAATAAACAAACAATTTTATATAAAAGGAGCCTCAGAATTAATTGGAAACAATATTCTTAGTGTTCACAAAAACAAACCCTACAATCAAAAAACGATTACAAACGACCTTCTAGAGTTAAAGTATATTGATATAGACAATAACAAAACTACCTTTAGTTCTAGTGAAGCTAATCTAAGCAATCATTCTAAAGATAGAAATATTAAATATGCAGGTTTATATTGGAGTGCTATATACAAATATGAAAAAGGGTTTAAAAAAATTGAAGATGAACGTTTTTATGTTTATAAAGGAAACGATAAACGCGACCCAACCATAAATGAAATCTTATTTAAAACACCAAACGATAGTAAATACAAGGCTGTAAAAGGACAGGTTATATACGACAGCTATATTTCTGAAGAATTTGAAGACACTAAACCTTATGTTTGTTTTGCAGATGTTACTCATTTACTAAAAAATAATAAATCTATTAATGGAACTTATACTGTTGGTAATATAAAAGCGACCCAAGGCTTTATTTCTGGTGGTTGTGCAGGTGGTTGGCTACTTTATGTTGTTTATGAATCTGAAGAAGAAACTCCAAAATATTTTACAACTTATAATGGTTTTGAATCCGTAAACAAGCAAACCATAGATATAGATTTTCAAAGTTTTAAAACAACAGAAGCTGGAGATATAAAAACGTCTCTGTGTTTAGGAACCTTAGAAGGAGATCAAAAATTAAAAACCGATATGTGCCTTATTTTTAACCCAACAAGTAAAACCTATATTCCATTATATAATAAAGAAAGACCTGCTAAAAACTTTTTCAATAGTAAAATTACTAGCTACGACACCTTATACACAGATCGTAATCCTAATAGTTCAAACACCTTAGGTTTCGATGTGTTAAAAATTAATATACCAAATAAGAACAACACTACTATTGCCAATAACCAAACCGGAACAACCATTAGATTAAAAACAAAAGCAGATGGTTTTAATATGTTTTTTGTTGCTTTTGAAACAGAAATTAGTCCAATATTTTATGAAAGTAAAACGAATACTGAAACTATTTTAGTAGTTGAAAACACAAACAATAAGTTAGAAGAAAATATAGCAGAGAACACTCACGTTGAAACTAAAGATATCACAACATTAGATAATAGTGTCTTAGAGAAAATGAATAAAATAAAGTCCAGTTCAATTCCTAATTTAAAAAGAGGGTATTACCTTATTACTAATATGTTTTCAGTTAAAAAAATGCCCTAAAATGGATAGCGTTCTTAAAGGAAAGAAATTTTAACGCAAGATCTTATATTAATCCTGAAAACGGATGGACATACATTTATGTTGAGGATAACGAAAATCCAAACATAATAATAGAAACTAAAAAAAGGTTATTAAGTTTAAAAGAGTTTAAAGATTTGTGGATTTTAAAAATAAATTATTAAACCAATTTTGACAACTGTATCTAAAAGTTGTCTCGTAAATTTTATATCACCTCAAACAATTTCCCAGGCAAAGGTCTCACAACTCCTTTTAATTCCATGTTTAATAGTAATCCAGCAATTTTAAAGGTTGGCATATTACAATGTAAAGCAATAATGTCAAGCATTTGCTTATCGTTATCTTTTAGGTAATTGTAGACTACTTTTTCTTTGTCATCAAGTTCTACAAACAATTGTTTTTGTACAACAGGTTTTATAGTATCTTCTAATTGCCAATTGAGTAAGTATGGTACATCTAAAGGTGTGGAGAGTAAATGTGCTTTCTGTTGTTTTATTAAATTATTGCAGCCAACACTTTGCGAATCTGTAGTGCGACCAGGAACTGCAAACACATCGCGATTATAAGAGTTTGCAATATCTGCTGTTACTAAGCTTCCTCCTTTTTCTGCACTTTCTATAACTATAGTCGCTTCGCTAATGCCTGCTATAATGCGATTACGTTTTAAAAAATTATTGCGATCAAAAGCTGCTGTACTCCAAAAATCGGTGTAAAAACCACCATTATTCTCCACCTCAGCCATATATTTTTTATGCGTTTTAGGGTAAATTTGGTTTAAACCATGAGCCAAACAACCTATGGTTTGCAAGTTGTGTTTTATTGCTGCTTTTTGTGCTGTAATGTCTGTACCATAAGCAAAACCAGATACAATTACTGGATTATAAATGGCGAGTTCTTCCACTAGTTTTTCGCAAAAGGCAATTCCAGAAGTGGTTATTTTTCGAGCACCAACAACACTAATTATGTGTTTTTTGTTAAGGTTAATATTTCCAGCTTCAAAAAGTAAAATAGGACTATCGATGCAATGTTTAAGTCTTTCAGGATAAGTTTCAGAATTAAAATAGTGTGCTTTTATGCTTTCTGATTTAATAAATTTAAGCTCAGCTTCTGCGGCTTCAAGGTGATTTCGGTTAAATAAATCTGAAATTGTTACACTACCAATACCATCAATTTTTAACAAATTTTGCTTCTTTTCTTTAAGCACAGCTTCAGCTGAACCACAATGCGAAATGAGCTTTTTGGCAGTAACATCGCCTATTTTAGTGACGTTTTGTAACGCTAAAGTGTAAAGCAAATTATTTTCTGTCATTTTATTTCATTGATTTTGAGACTACAATAAAAGAATTTTCACGGTGTTAATAACTAATAGCGACTATATTTTATTAGGTAACAAAAAATATTAACTTTGTTTTTATGCAATTAGAAACTTACATAAGCGATTTATTATACCGTTACGAATGTATTACTGTGCCTGAGTTTGGTGCTTTTTTATCACAACGTGTTTCGGCAACTGTTCATGAATCTACTAATGCATTTTATCCACCAAAAAAACAATTATTGTTTAACGAACAAATTCAAAATAACGATGGCTTATTAGCGCGTTATATTGCTGATGTGGAAAAAATTCCTTACGAAACTGCCACAGAAAAAATTGCAAAACGTGTAAAAGTGTTAAAATCTAATTTAACACAAGGTGAAACCATTTCACTTGAAAATATTGGTGAGTTAAAACTTAATAATCATAGTAAAATAGAGTTTAACCCAAGTTACCACTTAAACTATTTAACGGATGCTTTTGGATTGTCTCAATTTGTTTCTCCAGCTGTTTCGCGTGAAGTTTATAAGGAAGAGGTTGAATCTATTGAAAAAGTTATTCCTTTAACCATAACTCCAGAAAAACGTTCGGCTTCAAAAACTACCAAACCTTATCTTAAATATGCTGCTGTTGCTTTAATAGCGCTTACACTAGGAGGTTTAGTTTCTGGTAATTATTATGTAAACGAGATTAACGCTCAAAACGAGAATGCTCAAGAAGAAGCGAATGCACAGTTAGAAACTAAAATTCAAGAAGCTACTTTTATTATTAGTAATCCTTTACCAGCTGCTACTTTAAATGTAAGTAAGCAATCTGGGAACTATCATATTGTAGCTGGCGCCTTTAGAGTTGAAGCAAACTGCGATAAAAAAGTTTCTGAACTTAAAGCCTTAGGTTTTAAAGCTAGAAAAATTGGAACTAATAAATACGGCTTACACCAAGTAGTTTATTCTAGTTTTAGTGATAGAAACGAAGCATTACGTGAGTTAAAAAGTGTTAGACAAAGCGATAATGAAAACGCGTGGTTGTTAGTTAAAGCACTAGACTAAACTTTCTCTTAAATTTTCCTAAATCTTAAGGCTGAAATTCTAAATCGGTTTACCTTTGTGGTTAATATTTTTAGAAAACATTCTGAAGGTATTGCATATGGATTTTCGCCTACGCGAAAATCAAAAATAATCATTTTCTATGGAAGCAAGAACAGCAAAACACTCAAGAACAATAATGACAGATATGGTTTTAACTGGTGAAACCAACCCAATTAATAATCTTTTTGGTGGAGAACTGCTTGCTAGAATGGATCGTGCTGCTGGAATTAGTGCGCGTCGTCATTCTAGACGTATTGTTGTAACCGCTTCTGTAAATCACGTGGCTTTTAATCGTGCTATTCCATTAGGAAGTGTTGTTACTGTAGATGCTAAAGTCTCTCGCGCTTTTAAAAGCTCGATGGAAATTTATATAGACGTTTGGATTGAAGACAGAGAATCTGGTGTAAAAGCGAAAGCCAACGAAGCTATTTATACTTTTGTAGCTGTAGATGAAACGGGAAGACCTGTTCCTGTTCCAGAATTAATTCCAGAAACTAAAATAGAAATTGAACGTTTTGAAGGTGCTTTAAGACGCAAACAATTAAGTTTAGTTTTAGCTGGCAAAATGAAACCTAACGATGCTACCGAATTGAAGGCTTTGTTTCAATAAATTTAAAAAGATTATTGCCTCTTAGGAATTTTACATTTTATAAATCCAGCTGGATGGGTTTTGCGTTTTATCATCCTTATCAATTCTAAATTTTAGAATAGTTTCTCCTGTAGTTGGGTTAGTAAACACCTCGCCAATTTCTTGCTTAGTAGTTACCTTATCTCCTGTTTTAACATAAATTTTACCTAAGTTTTGATAGGTGGTAATATAGTTACCATGTTTAATCATTACAATAGGATTGCTACGTCTAGGTTTTAAAATACTCATAACCTCACCATTAAAAACAGCACGTACTTTTTCGCCTTTAGCTGTAGAAATTCTCACACCATTACTGTTAATGGTTAAGTTTCTATCTAAAGGCGATGGTTGTTTACCATAGCGCAGTTTTACCACACCTTTTTCTACAGGCCAAGGCAATTTACCTTTATTGCCTAAAAAGTCTGCTGCAAGAGCTTTAGCTTCTGCTGTTAAAGCAAAACTTTTAGATTTTGTAGTTGTTTTTACTCCAGCCTTTTTATTAGAGGCTGCAATAGCTTCACTAATTAATTTATCTATTTCTCTATCTATTAGACTAGCTTCTTTTTGTTTTGCTTTAATTTGAGCAGTATATTTATTTAAATCCTTTTTAATAGATTGCATAATCTCCTCGTGCTCTTTACGTTCTTTCTGAAGCGTTTGTTGCTCAATTTTATTTTCAGCAATAAGTTTACTTTTTACTTCTTTTTGCTCTAGAAGATTAAGGTTAGCGTCTTGTAAATCCTTTGTTTTTACTTTAATCTTTTCTGCCTGTTCTTTTTGGTAATCTGCATATTGGTTTAAATACTGCACACGTTTATAAGCTTGTTTAAAAGTGTTTGAAGACAACAAAAACATAACACGACTTTGTTTGTTCTTATTCTTGTAAGCTTTTTGTAACATGCTTGCATAGCTTTCTTTTAGCAATGTTAACTCTGCTCTATTTGCAGTAATTTGCTTCTGGTTATTATTAATTTCTCGAGTTAATAAATTGGCTTGTTGATTGGTAACTTTAATAAGATTTTCTCTAACACTTAGTTTATAATTTAGATCTTCAATTTGAGAGATTTGAGACTTTTTTTTAGATTGGTTTGAAGATAATAATGAATTTATTTGTTGAATTTCTCTGGATAATTCTAAACGCCTAGCCTCTAACTCTTTTTGCTTTGCTCCTTGAGAAAATACAGAGAGGCTACTAATAAAAAGTAGGCTAAAAACTAATATTGTATGTTTATAGCTTTTCATTATTTAAGAGTAATTAGTTTATAACCTGAAGGAATAGAGAAAGGAAACCTAAGGTTTTTATTTAGTTCTACACCTTTAAATACTAGATCTATACTTAATTGATCGTCATTCTCAAGAGCAATAATTTTAATGCGCTCTGGTACTATTTCTTTTTCAACATTTTGATATGCTAAATAATTAATTTCAAGATGACGTTGTACTTTAGATTGGCTTATTTGCTGAGAATCCATTTTAAAGTGAGTTGGATTAAATAGCATAAACAATTCAAATACATCATTTTGAGTTATAGGTTTAAGCATATACGATTTTTCGAAAACAGAAGCTTCATAATCTTTTGCATTGGGTTTAAAAACGGGTTCTCCTAAAAGTAATGCTTGTACTTTGTTAAAGTCTAATTCTGTGCCTAACAACTGACTTAAATAAGTGAAATCTCCATCAAAATATGTGCCATCTAATTTATTGTAAAAAGCTACTCTGTTAGGAGTAATAAGTGCTTTAACAATACCTAACTTACTCATCCAAATAGTTTTGTCCTTTTCCATTCTAAAAGATACAGAAGCAGACTGCGACTTTTCTCCATCGTTAGAATCTATTTTTAATCGTCCACTTAACGTATTTAGCTTAGTATTATTTTTAGTATTGTTTTTAATAATTTGTTTTGCAGAAAGGTTTGTATTTAAGGTGCCATTATCTGTTATTGTTTTAGCAGATTTACAACTTACAAAACCAATACAGAGTAAAAGTATTAGCGAAAATATTTGTGGTCTAAAGGTCATTTAATTTGGGATTTCTAACTTTTTAGCTTTATCACTAAACGTTTTTGCTTTAGCTAAATTGTTTAAACCTGTGTAAGCTTTACTTAACTGCTTATAAAAATCGGCTTCCATTTTATTATCTTCTATAATGTAATCTAATCCTATTTCAAGACTTTGTATGGCTTGTTTGTATTGAGATAATTGATTAAATGCTACACCATTTATTAAATAAAGTACAGGTTGAGATGGATACTTTTCTAGACCTAAAGCACTTTTTTGTTCAGCTTGTTCAAACTCATTTAAATCGATATGTAATAAAATAATATTTCTTAATATTCCAAAATTTTCAGGCTCTTGTGCTTGTGCTTTTGTATAATATTCTATTGCTTTTACTTTATTGTTTTTTGCTAAATAATATTCTGCTATTTCTACAAACGTTTTAGCATCTGCAGTATTCTCTGTAACTAAAGTTGTGATTTCTACTAAGTCTTTTTCGTATTCAGGGTTTTTACTTACAAAACTCACAAAGTCTTTTATTACTTTTAACTTAGCTTCTGGCTTTATTTGTTTGCTTGATAAAACAACTTTCATAGACTGTTTTGCCATAGTTACATTGTCTTCTTCGAGATAAAATTTATAAAGAGCAAGATGAACTAGTTGTGATTCTGGCTTAATTTCCAATAATTTTTTAGCGGTTTCAAAAGCTTTTTTATTCTCGTTATTTTCACTGTATCTAAAGATTAGTGCTAAATAGTTTTTTTCGGCATCTGGATTATTATCAACACGATCTTCGAGGTTTTTTATTTGTTGTTTTTTTTGACCTGTTGCATTGTAAATTTGATTTCGTAAACGGTCTCTAACATCTGTAACTCCTAACTCTTGATCTAAATCGTCTAATACTTTAAGTGCCTCTTTATAATTTTTTGTTTTAACGTATAATGCTGCTAAATCCTCTTTATAATCTGGATGGTATTTTACTAGCTGCTTAATTGTTTTTATTGCTTTACTATACTCTTTTTGCTGCGCATAGCTTTCGTATAATTCATCTAAATACCATTCGTTATCTGGAACAATGCTTATTGCTTTTTTAAGTGCATCTTCTGCTGATCCATAGTTTTTAAGCTTATTGTAATTTTTACCTAATTCAAAATAAAGAATAGATTCAGAATCATCTATTGCAATACACTTTTGAAGTGCAACAATGGCTTTATCGTAATTTTCTATTGCTTTTTGCTGAAGCGCCTCGTAGAATAATTCTTGAAACTCATCTGTAACATTTCCAAGATCATCATCTGGTTTAGCATTAGAATCTACTTGTGCAGATGTAACCTGAGAGAAAAGTAGCAATCCGAAGATAAAAAGTAATATGTAATTTATTTTGTTTTTCATTTTTATAAATGCTTCAACAAGCTCAGCGTGACATTCTTCAATCAATAGTTATTCCAAAACTGAATAATCACCAATACTAATTTTGGTAAATTTACCATCGTACTTAACATGATTACCAATCATAGCTTGGTCTAAATTAGCGTTTTTTATTGTAGTATTGTTTTGTATTAAGCTATTTTTAATTGTACTGTTTTCAATAACGCAATGGTTACCAATAGATACATTTGGTCCAATGGTTGTGTTTTTTAACACTACATTTTCACCTATATAACAAGGCTCAATAATCTTTGAATTTTCGTTTCTTATAGAGGTTGCTATTAATTGTTCTTCACCATCTACTTTTAAAAAACCTAACATACGTTGGTTGGTTTCTAAAGTAACTGCTTTATTTCCGCAATCCATCCATTCGCTAACTTCGCCTGTTTTAAATACTTTTCCTCTAGCCATCATGCCCTTAATACCATCGTTAATTTGATATTCGCCTCCATTAATAATGTTATTATCAAGCACTTTTTGTAATTCTTCTTTTAAAACAGATACGTCTTTAAAGTAGTAAATACCAATTACAGCTAAATCGCTTACAAATTGTTCTGGCTTTTCAACCAATTCAACAATCTCTTTTTTATCGTTTAACTTAACAACACCATACGCTTCTGGTTTTTCTACTTGTTTTACCCAAATTACGGCATCTGCTTCTGGGTCTAAGTTAAAACTGGCTCGAATAAGTGTATCTGCATAAGCAATAACTGCTGGTCCAGAAAGCGACTCTTTTGCACACATAATAGCATGACCTGTTCCTAAAGGTTGATCTTGTCTATAAATAGATGCCTTTGCGCCTAAACTTTTTGCTAGGTCTTTTAAGCTGGCTACTATATCGTCACCAAACCAAGCTGGATCGCCTAATACAAAAGCAATCTCGTCGATTGGTTGATTTAATACTTTTACTATGTCTTTAACTAAACGATGCACTATTGGTTGTCCTGCAACAGGAATTAATGGTTTTGGAACTGTTAAACTATGTGGACGCAGTCGAGAGCCTCTTCCTGCCATTGGTACAATTATTTTCATATTATAAGGTTGGTTTATTTTTTATTTAGTTATTGATTTGTTTTTTCTTGAGATTTACGATTAATGTTCCTAAATTATTTTACTCCTGTGCTTCCAAAGCCACCTGCTCCTCTTTTAGTTTCAGAAAGCGTTTTAACTTCTATCCATTCTGCCCTTTTATGCTTAGCAATAACTAATTGTGCTATGCGTTCTCCATTTTCGACTATAAATACTTCTGTAGATAAATTAACTAATATTACACCTACTTCACCTCTGTAATCTGCATCTATAGTTCCTGGAGCGTTAAGCACTGTAATGCCTTTTTTTGCTGCAAGACCACTTCTTGGTCTTACTTGTGCTTCTGTACCTAAAGGAAGTTCTAAAAACAAGCCCGTTGGCACTATGGCACGTTCCATAGGTTTTAGTATTATGTTTTCTTGAATATTTGCTCGTAAATCCATTCCTGCTGAGGCAATGGTTTCGTAGTGTGGTAAAGCGTGAGCAGATTTGTTTATAATTTTTATTTGCATTAAAAATTTATTTGAGATTCTTAACTTTTATTCAGAATGAGATTTAGATTATTTGTTTAATAATTGTTTTAATTCCTTTTTTTCAAGCTGAAAAACGATGCCTAAAAATACAATTAATGCTCCAATTCCAATAATATAATCACCTCTAAAAATGTAAAAATACAACATAGAAAGTGATGTTGACAGTCCAAAATAAAGTATAATCTTTTTTAAATTATATGGAACAGGATAGTATTTTCTTCCAAAGAAAAAAGACAAAAACATCATTAAAGCATAAGCTGAAAGTGTAGCGATAGCCGAGCCTTTAAAGCCAATTTTAGGAATTAATACATAATTTAATACCAATGTAATGATAGCTCCAAATATTGAAATATAAGCACCAAACTTTGTGCGATCTGTAATTTTGTACCAAACGGAAAGGTTATGATAAATACCTAAACAAAAGTTTGCTAATAGAATAAATGGTACTATCCACATGGCTTCGTAATAGGCTTCACTTCTAATTATATAAGGTTTTAAAACATCTGCAAAAACAACAACACCCAATAGAATTACAGAGCCTAATGCTACAAAGTACTCTAATATTTTTGCATAATTTTTTTGCGGATTTTCTGTTTTAGAATGACTAAAAAAGTAAGGCTCAATTCCTAAACGGAAAGCGGTTGCAAATAAGGTCATGAACAACGCGAGTTTGTAACAGGCTGAGTACATTCCTATTTGTTCATCTGCTATATTTTCTGGTAATAGTTTTTCTAATAAAATACGATCGAACGTTTCGTTTATAGAAAATGCAATTCCAGCAATTAAAACTGGCATAGCATAGCGCATCATTTTTTTCCAAAGCTCTGTGTCGAATCTAAATTTAATTTTAGTGTAAAATGAGAGTAATAGTATTAACGTAATTGCACTAGCAATTAAATTAGATATAAATATATAACTGATTTCGAAATCCTGAATGTAAATAATATTAAAAACAGAATGACTCTGAGCTAAGCCTTTTAAATACAATAACAAGAAAACATTGAGACCTAAATTTATTGCTACATTTAATATTTTAATAATTGCATAGCGCATAGGTCTTGCTGTTGCTCGCAACCAAGCAAATGGAATAATAACCAAAGCATCTAAGAGTAAAATTATAAAAATTAAGTTTAGATATTTTAGTTCTATATTAATTAGTGTTGATATATGATTTCTAAGAAGAAAAGCTCCACCTAATAAAACAAATGAACTTATTATTAGTGAAATGGAAGATGTGCTAGTTACTTTTTCTTGATCTTCAACTTTATTAAAAAACCTAAAAAAGGCAGTTTCCATTCCATAAGCTAGAACCACATTAAAAAGCACGAAGTAGGCAAATATAAAAGAAACGCGTCCATACTCTGCTGTAGATAATACAGTTGGATTTGTATACAATGGCACCAAAATAAAGCTTAACATTCGTGGTAATACAGTTGCTAAACCGTAAATAAATGTTTGTTTAAAAAGAGATTTAAATCCGCTCAAATTGGTATATAATTATTAGCTTAAATGTATTGTTTTTGTGAGACCTATAAAAGTATTTAGATTAGATTTTGCCATTTGATAATTGGTTTAAATTTTAGTTTATGTACTCTTACACTAAAAAACTAATCTTTATTTTGTTTTGGAGGAGCAGAAGGATAATATTTTGCAGCTTTCTCAACAATATTATACACTTGAAAATATTTAGTTTCACCATTGTCCAGATAGCTAATCATGCATTCGTTATCTTTTAATTCGAAAGGAAAAGGTTCTGGCTCAGTTGGAACAGTATTGCCATATTCGGCTTTGTCCTCATTACTCATGATAAGACCAACTTTATTTGATTTTAGATTTGCAAAATGTGATGCTTTACCAGACTGCATTTCACCAATCATCCCTCTAAAATAGACCTTCTCTAGTTTGTAATTAGATTTATTAATTAAAGTAGGAAAATAAATATTTATTCCAGATCCTCCTTCTTCCTTTCCAGAAATAGAACGTTGAAAATAAGTGTCTCTTATAAAAAGAGGCATTTGTTTACCTCTAACTTGTGTTACTTGGTTTTCGTCTCTTTCATTTGTTTGTACAATTTCGTTTGTTTGTTGAGAATGACTTGTAGATTGAGCTTTTTCCATAGTTGTAGATTCTTTAGAACACTTACATTGTGTTAAACTTGATAGCATTACTATTGATAAAGTAAAAAATACTACTGTTTTATATCGTTTCATGTTTTTAAATTTAATTCTAAATATAGTAAAACAATATTCATTCCGTTTTTTAATCGAAAATTTTAAAAATGTTATTAGACATTAAAAAGCCTTACTCTTTTTTTAGAGTAAGGCTTTTTACAATGTTAAAGAACAATTAATTTAGAGTTAACTCACCTAAAGCACTTCCTTTTTTGTTGCCTCCATAAATAAGATAATTATTAGAAGTCTTACTAAATTTTGTTGCTGGTTTAACCACAATTTGTTTCTTTTCAAAGTCGCTTGGATCCAATCTTGTTAGTGCTCCTGTTTGTTCGTTAAACGAAAAAGCAACTGGTATCATTTTATTTACGTTTCTAACTTTTCTAACATCATCCATATTGGTAATTCCAATATTCTTAGGATCATCGTTTACTAAAACTGTTAGTTGACCATTATGATAAATTGGTATAGCACTTAAATATTCTGGACCACTACCTAAAATAGCTAGTGGAAAATAAAATCCAGCAGATACAGTTACTCCTCCTGAACCTCCTAGAAATCCGAAAGAAAATCCTAACTCTGATACTGTAACTTGTTGTTCTTTTGGGATTACATTACTCCAATCTAGAGTACCATCTTTTTTTAATGCTGTAACTATAATTTCGTTTGTAATATATGTGTAAGGCGTAATAGATAATGGACCAATACCACTTGATCTACCTTCTATAATAACTTTATATTCTGAAAGTACAATTACACCTCCATTATCTCTTTCTACAAAAGAAATATTTCTATAAAATGGTTTTAAATCTTTTCCTTTTTTAGCTCTTCGTTCTCCAATAAGTTGTTTTTTAACATCGAACGTAAACTCATTAAATGTTTTCTTTGTAACCTCTCCAGTACTGTAATTAAAAGTTACATCGTAAATACCTTCTACTGTCCACTCTGCTCTACCACTTTTCTTAATATCAGAATAAAACCCAATAGCATGTAGCGTATTGTCTTTGGTTTCCATTAAACTACAATTTAATGCTCTTTTTCCAGATAAACTTACATTTGTTACTTGCTTTTTGTAGTTGCTTTTTGCTAAGTAAGAATGTATTGTAATGTTATTAACACTCGTTTTCTTCTTTTTATCTCTATAACTTTCGGTAGTAGCTATTAATACATCTCCATGCTCGTTGACTTGAACATCTGAAAAGTCAAATAATTGTCTGTTTTTTTCTTCAAATACAATTTCATAACTATCTGTAAAAACTGCTGTTAAATTATCGTCTAACAAAGTTACAGTATATTTTAACTGTTCTTTTCTTGAGTTAATACCTACATGTGCAATAAGGTAATTAAACTCGTCAAAAGAGGGTGTAAACACAAAGCTGCCACGTTTACTTTTACTTTCTACTTCAATTGAAAGGACGTTAGTTGTTTTTACAATTTTTTTTCCTTCTATTTCTTTAGCAAGAAAATTATATGTTTTGGCTTTCTTATCATAATAAGATAACATTAAAAACACTTTTCACCTACAATAGTTAAATCCTCTACTAATAATTTACTGCCATTTATCTTGTCGAATTCAAGTAAAGAACTGCTTTTAAATGCTTTAGTTGAGGCATCGAATGTTTGTAAAAAAAACTTCTTTTTCTTTCTTGATAGCGTATAGATAATGTTAA
>Ga0209137_1000922_pt1 | contig 29391 bp, 29 predicted proteins | sample SaaInl5LU_22_DNA_FD_184642 | JGI IMG/M metagenome (GOLD analysis project Ga0209137, IMG submission 184642) | Marine microbial communities from expanding oxygen minimum zones in the Saanich Inlet - ESP_105LU_22_DNA (SPAdes) (version 2) | ecosystem: Environmental > Aquatic > Marine > Intertidal...
CGCAAAAGCTGAGTTTAGTGATCCAAAAGTTGTTCCAAGAACAATTGTAAAAATTGAAAAATAATTAAATATTTTTTTCAACTTTTTGTCTAAATTAAAATATGCTTTCATTGTTATCCTATAAATAATTAATTATTTTTAATACTTATTAAAAATTAAAATAATATATATAAATATATATTATATAATGAATACTTCAGTTTCCGCGGTAGCCTCAGCCATTCAATCATTGCCTAATGGTGTTATGATTAACGTAGAAAAATCAGCTAGTGCATCGTCATCTGTAAGCCAAGAGGATGCTTATCAACAAGCATTTAAGTTAGCCAAACAATTGGCAGAAGAAGAATTGAAAAAAATTGTATCAAGTATCGAAGAAGGAAATATGACTTTAGTGCAAGGTCCAATGGGATTAACTGGTCCTCGTGGAAAAACTGGAAAAGCAGGAAAGGATTATGAAATACCTATTACTAAAACAGCATCACCAATATCAATTAGTGAGGATGCAAGATCTGTATTAGATAAATTGTTAAATGAAGATGAACCATCCACACCAGGTTTAATTACAATCGAGGAATCTGTAGTGGTTTATAATCAATTTAATGACATTTTTGGAAATTCAGGAGTTATGAAAGTTGAAGACAATAAGACTACGATCAATCCCGATCCAAGCGTTCCTGACAAATTAAATAACTTTTTAAATATAAATGAAGATAAGTTGTTGAAAATGATTAAAAATGAAAGTTTACGTGTCTCTACCAGATTAGGCCTTAATAGGGGACAGAATAAGGCCGGAGGCTTAATATCCGTAATATTCATTTTTACTGGTATTGCAATACTTGCACACGATTTTGATATAAACGATGATTAAGCATAACATCAGATAAAACAATAAGAACTAATTAAATTTATAAAATAGCTTCTAGGTCAACGAAATATAAAATTAAAATTAGCACTTATAAATTTAAACATTTAGATATTAGTTGGAAATTGATCATCCACGTAGTAAGATAAATTAATTATGTTTAGCAAAAACATAATTAAAGTACAAGACGGATCTCTAAATAGTGGAAGTCCATTTACGACTATAGATTAGATTAATAGATCCACTTTAATGGAGTACATTTTTTCAATTGTTTAGGAGGTTCAGACGTAATAAATTAGTTTAAAAATAAAAAATTAATTGATTTAGTTATAATTAAAATTTATTTAACGAATCGCAAAATACTTTGATTTCCCACTTTTTTATTATTTGTTTCGCGTAAGTACCTATCAAATAATAAAGCTTTTACTTCCTTTTTTTTGAGTTTTTCAATATATTCTTCTTGTTTTACTGCATCTGGATATTTTAATTTAATTGCTTCAATATCTTTTTTAAATTGACGCAGTTTCAATGTTTTATTTTGTTCCTTCCATATTTCTTCTATTATTATTCCATATAGTTGAAGTAATGGTTCCATAATCTGGTTACTTATGTAAAACGAATAATCAATTTCCAAATCATTTTCTTCAATGTAACTTGGTGTTTCTATCTTTTCTCCTTGAAGTGCTTTTTTATTTTCATTGACAATATAAATATAAGGAATTCGATCCCCTGAACTTGGTTTATTACCACTTTCTCTATCTCCTATCCTATCTGCCAATACTTTGTGAGCAATTTGTTTTGGGTTGGCATAATATCCATTTAATGATTTAGTAATTATTAATTTATCTCGACTTACATTACCATTTACTATTTTCTCCAAATTTTCCTTTACAAACTCTATACTTCGTTTTACGTTTTGTTCTTTCATTAAAATATCTATAACTCCTCCATATATATCTTTTACTATGGGTGCATTATCTCTTCTTTTTAAAACTATTCCCATTTCTTTTCGTTTCCCTTTATTTGGATCAGTCTCATACAATATACCTACGTATCTCTTTTTTGATAATAAACAAAATGGCATAAATGTTTTTTCATATTCGAAATCGTGAGGAGCTTTTAAAAATGAAGATACTAATTCGCAAGCTTCTTGGGCGATTAAAATCGACAACTCTAAAGCTTCTTTTCCAACAATGGGTTGTTTGGATATGGAATCTTTCAAGTTGAAATTAAAGAATACAGAATCAGTATCTCCATATATGTACTCTGCATTTGTGGTTATCTTACGTCCATTAATTTCTAGTTCTTTATTTTGGTAACATTCTTCAACGATTTTTTTTGCAAAAGTTAATAATAATCTACCTGTCGCTGTTGTAGAGGCTGCTATGTCGGGTTCATAAAACGAAGACGTGGGAGCACCAAGTTGACCATATAAAGAATTGGCAGTTACTTTATAAGCCAATTGCCTTTTATCTAATACATTTTTCATAAATTCATCAGATTGCTGAGGAATTAATTTTCGTGTTGCTTTTCTGGCTCCAAGAAGCTCCTCTAATATGGATGGCATAATAGCTTTCCCATCTTTAAATTGAGCAAATCTACATATTTTATGACCATTTTTGATTTTTTCCTTTTTGCTTTTTTCTGATTTTCTTACATATTTATAGGTATCAAATCTTACATCCACGTATTCATATTCTGTTAAATTATCATATTTAGCTTCACCTTCTGTATGTATTAAATTCCCTTCTAAGTCAAATGTTTTTGCTGAAACCTTACTACTTGGGCATAAATTTTCACTAAGCATAGAAGATGGGTATAGAGATGCAAAGTCACCCACACCGACTGGAGTATCTAAATATAAATCACATTTTGGATCTAAAACTATCGCTCCTTCATAACCATCATCATTACCTTTATCAATCACGGGCATAAGTGTATTTTTCTCTCTACATTTCTTAGCAACGTAACTAGTTAACTTTATTCCTTGTCCACGCAAAATTAAAAAGCTTAATGGTACGCTACATAATTTTGACATTTCTACAATATCTGTTATTACATCGACCTTATTAAAAAGGTGATGAACTAGGTTACAATCTTGAATACAATATTTCGCAATTAGACTTCTCTCTTTTGGCCCTTCATTGGTTAATCTGAATATATCTTTGGGCGAAACATCGTCTTTGGCCAAACCCCATTTTACTTTATTCGCCTGTGGGTTTTCTATTCCTTCTATACAAAACCATTTTTCATCTTTATTAACATCAATAACTTTGAATTTGGCATTGTTTTTGTATATATCAGTGGAGTGGTTTTGTAATTCAAAATGAATATAATTATCAATACTTAATCCAGTTAAGTTTTTACTGAAAATTTTAGTTTTATAATTGGGTTGATCTATTTCTATATCTGTAGTATAATCTCCAATAAAATGACTCGCAACAAAATCCAATTTATAAGAAGATAGATTTTCAGTTTTTCGAAACCAATTGTACATATCTACTTGAATTCTTCCATTCATTTTAATGTAATTTAATTCATGTGTTCCACTGGCTACAATAGTTTTACTTTTTTCAATTTCCCAAACTCCATATTCATTCATTTTTCCACATATTTCTTCTTTATTTCTTGATAATTGCAAAAAGTCTTCCAGACAATTGCATTCTTTAGCTCTAATAAACATAAACATGTAATCAAAACTAAAAATATTGTACCCAATAATAATGTCTGGTTGCTCACGTTGAACTAAATCTTTCCAGGCCAAAAGCAAATCTTTTTCGGAAGACATGCTTTCCACCTCTGTATTTAGTGCACCAGGAATTTGATCACATGAATTCAAGGCTAAACAATGGTTTAAATAGGGTTCTTTTTCTCCATATTTTTGAAATGTAGAACCTATGAAAGTAACCTTATCTCCTTCTAATGGAGGAAAAATCTCACGTAAAGATTTGTTTAATAACGATACTTTTGAATCTCGTTTTCGGTCCGAGTGAAAAAGAAGTTGATCAACATTATATTTCCCAGGGATCTTTGTAAATTTACTACGGAAATTAGAATATATATTTCCTTCTATTTCTTCTTCATCATTTAGTTTTATAAACAGATTTTCAATACTATTTTCGTTTCGATTTGAAAATTCGTCATCATCATATTGATAGTTTATCCATTTATCTATCAACAAATCAATTTCTTTAAGCGTAATTTTTTTCTTTTTCGTATATACTTTTTGTATGAATTCTAAATTTTGAAAATCAAAAGCAGCATGAATAATTTTTTTTAGAACAATTTCCAATTCATTGGATTTTACTTCTTTTGACTCTATATATTCCATTATATTGGAGGCTAGCTTTTGATAATCTTTCTTTGGGATAGGAAAATCACCATGACTAGAACTAGCTTCTATATCAAAACTCATTATTTTGTAAGGTACGGATGTTTCCTTATCATTAATAGGTCTTATATTCCCAACTGAACATTGGAATTCATAATCGCAACAAGAGATTTGATTTTGATGAACCAATTTAAATTTATTTTTATTTGTATTGACAATTTTTATCCATCCTGAAGGGCTAATTTCTTTAACATGAAAGAACCTTAGCAAAGGAGGTATATTACTTTCATAAATTTCTGTATAAATATTACGGAATTTCATAGCTGTTTTATTTAGTTGAGTTTCCTGCTTATCTTGGTTATATTTAAACCATAAATTCTTCACTTTATGAAAACCTTGCGTATTAATAAATTCGATATAAACAAATTTATGCAATTTTCCTGCATCAAAACCATAAAGTTTCTTTTTTTCAATTAATTTTGTCTTGGAAATCATACCTGCAAAATAGTCCCCTATTTTTGTTTTTATGTGTGACACAAATGCTATTTTTGTATTTTGATCCCAATCATCTCCAACTTTTATGTAAAAGAATGGTTTAAAATCATCTATGAATATACTGACGGAATTTCCTGATTCGTTTAATCCAAACATTTGAATAATAAATGGACGAGGCTCATTGTCCTCACTATCCGAATCATTTTTGGGTCGTTCGTACAAATTAAAATCTAGTAATTTAAATTCCATTTTAATAAAGTGTGGTGTATTATCTTTAAGATTTAATCTAACGATCAATTTTATTTTTTATTTCTATATTATATATTCAATGAATGGATTATTAATGCCCGTTTTAGCAATAGGTGGTATTGTTATATTAGGAGATTATCTTACTAAAAAAAAGAAGAAGCACGATTCTGATTCGTCTAGATCATCTTCTTCAAGTTCGAGCTATGATAGTTCCAGTAAAAAATCCATTAAAAGAAAAAAACATAAATCTAAAAAAACAAAAACTAAAGACGAATTCAAAACTGATTCCATTTTGAAATTGGGACAAAACAAGACGAAAACAAAAAAAATCACAAAGGATAAATCCAAAAGAAAACTTTATGTATTTTATAAACTAGGAGAAAAAAGGGGTAAAAAATGGAGGTATCACAAGTTGCCCAATGGGTGGCATATGAAGAAGAAAACGAATATTGTTCATGAAAATTATTCAAAAGAAGTTGTATTTGAAGGCCCTAAATCCGATAGAGATAAAATGAATAAGTATTTAGAGAAAGTGTTCTCGTATCTTAAAAAAAATAAATTAGTTAAAAACTACAAAATCAGTAAGGAATCAAAATAAATAATTTTTACAAATTATATTTATAATAAAGATTATTTTTTAATTCAATCATAAAATCCATTAGGGGTTCATTTGTTTATTTATTGAATTTTAAAGGGAAACATACAATAAATACAATATTTTTATGATCTGTCGCTTTTATACAGCAAAGCCTTTAATTTAATTCCCATCGGGAACAAATGGCATGTATGCTGGGCAAGTTAGTTTAGAGAAAGAGGGAGTAAATGGACAATAAATTGGATATGGGAAATCAAATGCTTAGGAATTCGGTAAATAAAGATAAAAAATAGAAATTGGTTTTGATAAAATATATGGATTCATTATTTTATCAAAATAATTTAAAATTGTTAGTAGTGTATATTTCAATAATATATTTTATTCATTTTTTATATTTGCAATATTGTTTCTGTGAAAATCCTTTTGGTTTTTTACAATTAATACTTTTCTTATATTTTAAACTCCATTTTCTTCTTTTCTTTGTTTTTTTACTTTTCTTTCCTTTCCTCGTCTTTCTTCGTTTCCCTCCTTTTTGTTGGGAAGATTTTCTTTTACTGGATTTTCTACTAGTTGATTTTTTAGACGAAGATTCAATATCTTCTATACTTAATAATCCCTTGTCTTTGGGGCTGTCCAAGGTATTCTCAATTGATTCAATACTTACTAACTCGTTATTTTTATTCATTGGTTCTTCACTTTCAATTTTACTTTTAATCCATTTTATTAAATCATCAGTTTCTCTGGATCCCTGGTAAGATTCTGGTTTTGCACTGGAGGAATTCACATATTTTATAGTGGGAAATCCATCTATTTCACCAATAGATTCAATTTGAGGAAGATACTCTTTTTCTACATCCACGATGGATACATCTTCTCTCCCTTTCTCCTTTTCATCCATTAGATTCCTTAAATTATGCCAATTTGGTTTCATTAAATTGCATGGCATACAACCATCCATATATACCAAGATAAAAACATGATTTCCTGATTTTAATAATTCATTTAAACCATGTATATTCTTATCATCATAACTTTCAAATCTCATATATAATAAATATATATATTTTTAAAAAATTGTATAATAATATATATAATGGATAATATTGGAAGTTTATTATACTTATTAGTTCTTTTAGTTTTAATAGGAATAATAGGTTATTTTATATTAAAAATAGCAAATCCAAAACTGCTTGAAGGAATGACCTCTTCTAACAGATGTCCGAATTTGTTAGTTCAAAAAGGAAGTAATTATTTTTTGTACAATACTAATTTAGCCGAAGTGCCAGGAGTAAATCCTATTCAGTTCAATAATTTAGAAGAATACGTTGAGTTTTTGGACTGGCAGAAATCACAAGGTATTGTATGCCCTGTTTTGTACCTACAAAATACTTATGATGCACAAGGGAATCGAGTATATAAAGTTAGGCCCAGTTGTACTGAATTGGAAGGTGGCCTTCCCCCAACCACTCCTGTTCCCCTTCCTACTAAACTGGTTGATGCATCCAGGAATGACCCTCCTTATAATCAAAATAGTTATCCAGGTTTTGACCAATCATCCTATTATGTGGGGACAACAACCCCATTGGACGCAATGAATAATACAAGTGGATATCCTTATGTTAGTGATAATCCCATGGATACAAACTGGGGAGGAGCTGATTATACCCAATCATTAGTTGATGCTGGATATTATGGGGATAATGAAGTTAACATAAAAATTACCTAATTATTGTTGTTTATCCACAAATTGCATACATTCATTTAGTGATTTTTTTGCATTTGATAATGCATTCATTATATTAAATTTTTCTAAATTGGTTTTGGCATCCGCGTTTACATCGATACTTAATGCTTGGTTTAACATCATGAAATTACATAAATCTTCAAGATTAATAATCGCATTTTCATAATCACTTCGGTATTTTGAGATTAACAAGGTATCTTGTATTTGTACAGATTTTGCTTTAATTAGAGCAGCATAATTGGCGGCATCACCGGCTATACCAGTTCCAGTAGCGCTTGTGGATTCGTTATTATTTTCCAGACCTTCCCTTTTAATAAAAAACTTATAAATTACAAAATACCATATAACTAATACTAGAACAATAATAACTAAACAGGTAAATCCATCCATAAAAGATTCAACCATCTTTTATAATAAACATAAAAAAAATTATTTTAAATATTCGGTTATATTTTTAAGAGCATTCTTGTTAATTTTTCGTTCTTTTCCTGATTTGTCAACATATGTCAAGTTTTCTAAACAATTTGGATTCCCTTCTAATTCCTTACACAAAGAACGTATATTTCCAAATTTATTTATAACAATCTTTGAAATAGTCGAGCTAACATTGGGAATTTGACAAAGCATTATTTCTGAGATGTTTTCTGGAGATACGTTTTCTTTTTTAACTTTTTTAATGACTTCGGAATAGCATTTTTCTTTTTCTAAATTATCAGTAGATGGTGAATAATAATAAGGTTTTGATATATCTTTAGTGAGTTTTTTAAACATTTGAAAAATTAAAAGAGCAGTTTCCTGTTGGGAATTTGTACATAAAACAGAAAATCCTTTGTAAATTAGAAGAGATGTAATTGCAGAAATAATTGTTTTCTTCTCTTTGCTATTGCTATTTAGCTTTCCTTCTATTAAATATATAATATGATGATTAGGCAAATTTGAATGAGATAATCGCAGAGATTGTTCCTCATATCTTCCATCTTTTATACTAGAAATTAAATCATTATGGGTTTTCCGCTCTATAATAATGGTATTTTTTTCTGATTCAAAAACTATATCTCCTAAATCTAATTGTTTGGTGTGGTATTCTATACTTGAATATTCGTTGTTGATTAATTTTATATTTTTAAATTCTTCTATAATCTTATTTTCTCGACAATCAATTAACAATTTCATAAATAATATAAAATATATGATTTTATTTATATTATTTATTTAAATACTATTAACCCATATTACCACCAATAGTTGCTCTGTATCCGTATTTTTGAGTTTGGATTGTTAAGTTAGGAATGCATAGTAAATTGGGTTTAGAGTTTATAGCTCTAATCATATTCGGGTTACTACTTACGAACCATCCGACTTGTGGTGCAAGACCAGCCTTTTTAGGACCACCACATACATTTCGTCTGTTTACAATTGATGCTTGGTGTCTAGCCATTCTACCTCCTGACATGTAAACCATTTTTTATACTATATGGAAATATTTTATTTTCAAGAAAATCAATAATTAACTACTAATGTTATAACTTAAAGATAATTCATGAAAATAATATAAATGGAAATTACTAATGAACAAATGGAGTTTAATCCATACAACCCTAACAACATTGAGATTACATTGGGCGAAGTCCAATCTATTCTCAAGACTTATGGTGTTCCTCATTCGACGTTTAACTTTGAGTTATATAGACGTTCGTTTATACACCGCTCCTACACTAAAAAACCTTCTCAAGAAAATGATTTACTAAATATTACCATAGCATCTCAGCCTCCTGGTACGCTTCCACTTTCTACTAAATCCAATGAACGGCTAGAATTTTTAGGAGATGGGGTATTGGAATTAATAACTAAATATTATTTATATAGAAGGTTTCCAAAAGAAAATGAAGGGTTTATGACAGAAAAGAAAATTGCAATTGTTAAAAATGAGGCAATTGGAAAGATAGCTTATGAAATGGGATTACATAAATGGTTAATTATATCAAGACATGCAGAGGAGAAAAAAATAAGAACCAATTTAAAAAAATTAGGATGTTTGTTTGAGGCATTTATAGGAGCTTTATTTTTAGATTTTAATAAAATAAAAATAAAAGATGAGGAAAAATGGTTTGATAATATATTTTGTACTGGACCTGGATTTCAAATGGCACAAATTTTTGTTGAAAATGTTTTTGAAAAACATATTGATTGGTCTGCTCTGTTAACCAACGATGATAATTTTAAAAATATTCTTCAAGTTAAAATTCAAAAAGAATATAAAGTTACTCCTCATTATGTGGAAATGGAGACAAGTTTAGATGAAGGGTATAAAATGGGAGTATATTTATGTTTAGGAATGCAAATATTTGAGGCTCGCAATTTAAAAGCATTGCGCATTCAAGATTATCCTTCTTTTGAAAAAATTAATGAATATTTACAAAAAAATAGTGGTAAAATCTTTATGTTGCTTGGTGAAGCTGAACATAGAATTAAACGCAAAGCCGAACAACAAGCTTGTCAAAATTGTTTAAAAATCTTAAAATAGATTTAGAATTCAAATTTATATTATAAATTATTTTAATAAAATTAATATTAAAATATAATCTCTTTTTTAAACATAAGGTAAATGGATTCTTTAATCAATAAATTAAAGATAAAACCTGTCGCTAAACAAGGAAATTTTTTTGTTAATTTAGGTGATCAGGGTAACGTAGAAACAGAACAACCAACCTTAGAAACAATAATTATTGATAGAACGGATCAACCTTTTGATGATAAAGAATTTTTAGATTCTATTTCAAGTAAGAGAAAAACTAAAATACTTAAAAGTACACTTTTAAAACCTGTTTTACTTAAAGAAGATCAAGAAGTGGATTTGGAATTAAAACCTCCTCCTAAAAAAAAGCAATTAAAAAAAAAATTAGATATTCCTAGCCTTGTTATAGAGGAAGATGAGTTGCTTGGTGAAAAAGAAGAAGAGCTTAAATCAAATAAAGGAGAAGAGGTAACAAAAATAGTAGAACTTCCTGTTGAAGATGATCTTGAAATTGAAGTCGTAGATCCTAGAATCAAGCGTAAATATGTAAAAAAAGAAAAAGGTGTTGTAGAATTTGGAACAGAACCATTAGTTCAAATTGGGGATGTTCCAATTGACGAGCGAATATTACCAAAAAGGGAGCCTATTGACATAAAAGTTTCCAGCTATTTTCCCAATGACCGAGAAATTTTTGTAAATTTTATCGATGATTTATTTAAACCCTACAAAGAAAGTTTAATTTCGGATAAAAAAGACATTTCCTGTGAAGATTTAGGTAAAGGAGACGAGGAATTTTCGTTACTAACACACCAAAAAATTGTGAGAGATTATTTAAACACCTATACTCCCTATAGAGGATTATTGCTATATCATGGATTAGGTAGTGGTAAAACGTGTTCTTCCATTGCGATCGCAGAAGGATTCCAAACCTCAAGAAAAGTTATTATTATGACACCGGCCTATCTTAAAAAAAATTATATTCAAGAAATTAAGAAATGTGGAAATCTATTGTTTCGAAAAAACCAATTTTGGGAATGGATAGATTTAAAGTTACAACCAAATTCATTAAATACTCTATCTGCTGTTCTTTCTTTACCAAGAGAATACATTCGAAAAAACAAAGGTGCCTGGCTAGTAAATTTTGCAAAGGAAGCCAACTTTGAAAATTTAACAAGTGACCAAAAAAATGAGATAGACAACCAACTAGATGAAATGATACAAACAAAATATCAATTTATAAATTATAATGGATTAAGTAAGAAATCATTTAAATTATTAACGGATAATTATAAAAAAAATATATTTGATAATTCGGTTGTTATAATCGATGAAGCACATAACTTGGTAAGTCGAATAGTGAACAAAATTAACAAACTAAGCAAGAAAGAAAAAGATTCATCGAAATTTCCGGATGTCTTGTCCTTAAAAATTTACGAATTTTTATTAAGAGCAAACAACGCGAGAGTGGTTATGTTATCAGGAACGCCATTGGTGAATTATCCTAATGAAATTGGAATTTTGTTTAATATATTAAGAGGTTATATCAAAACTTGGCAATTTACCCTTTCATCTGACTCATCAATCACATTAGATACAGAAAAATTAAAAGAAATATTTTATCGCGAACGAACCCATGATTATATAGATTATTCCCCAGGAACAAAAGTATTTACAATAACCCGCAATCCTTTTGGATTTGAAAATAAAGTGACTGCAAACAGCGGATATAAAGGAGTTTTCAAAAGTGAAGGACAAGGAATATCGGACGAGGAATTTGTTGAAAAAGTAGTTAAGATATTACAAAAAAATAAAATTACTGCTATAGAGAGAGTTAGTGATTTTAAAGCATATACTGCACTTCCAGATAAATTAGACGATTTTACTATTCAATTCATTAATGAAGAAACCGGTACTATTAAAAACATTGAAAAATTTAAACGAAGAATTATTGGTCTCTCTTCCTATTTTCGTAGTGCACAGGAAGAGTTGCTACCCAATTATGATAAAATAAAGGATTTTCATGTAATTAAAATACCCATGAGTGAATACCAATTTCGAGTTTATGAAGCCGCAAGACAAGACGAACGTAAAACAGAAAAACCTAGTAATAAAAAAAAGAAGGTGGATGCAAATGGTCTCTATTTAGATACTGCATCAACCTATCGAATTTTTTCAAGATTATATTGTAATTTTGTGATGCCCAAACCACCAGGACGACCTACTCCAAAAATGATGCAATTAAATATGATGATAGGGGCATTGATGCAAAGTCTGGAGGGAAATATTAAAAAGGATATGATTGATAAATTGGAGCAAAAACGAAGGGAAAGACAGCTTCGTGGTGGTAGTTATACAGAGGAGGAGGATCTAATTCCCACAGAGGATATTGAATTAGGTGAAATAGATCTTGAGGATGAGACAAACTCACCAGAGGACATAAAAATAATTACTTTAGAAGGAGGGGATGAAAAGTCGGAATCGGTAGAAAAGGCTATTGTGGAGTTGGGACTTTTATTTCCGGATTTATCAATGGAAATAATCCTTGACTATTTGTCCAAAAACGTAAAAAAGAAAAATTTAGATGAAATCGCAAATGATTTGAAAAGTTTACAAAATAAAAAAGAGGGAAAGAAAATTGAAGAAGACGATAATTTGTTAGAACAATATGAAGAAGAAACAGAAGATATTTTAAATAAAGCCGGAAAAAATGATGCTACTTATTCGAAAGCTCTTAAAACAGCAATGGAATTTTTGAAAAATAATAGTGCGGAATTTTTATCTCCAGAAGGATTGGATATTTACGGCCGCAAGTTTTTGGCAATGTTGGAAAATATTGTTAATCCTGAACATAAAGGATTAAATCTAGTTTATAGCCAGTTTAGAACCATGGAAGGTATTGGAATTTTTTCATTGGTATTGGAACAAAATGGATTTTCATTGTTTAAAATTAAACGAGTAGGAAATACCTGGGACCTAGATTTCCCAGAAAATAAACTTGGTACGCCAATGTTCACATTATATACTGGCACAGAAGAGGAAGAAGAGAGAGAAATAACAAGAAACATTTATAATGGCGATTGGAAGGATTTACCCAAATTAATTAAAGATAAACTAGAAAAAGTAGCGAAAAATAATGATTTGGGAGAAATAATTAAGATTATAATGATTACTGCCGCTGGATCAGAAGGAATTAATTTGAGGAATACAAGATATGTTCACATTATGGAACCCTATTGGCACCCTGTTCGAACTGAACAGGTTATTGGTCGCGCAAGGCGAATTTGTTCTCACAAAAATTTGCCTTCCGAACTACAAAACGTAGAGGTGTTTTTATATTTAATGACATTTACTCCGGAACAATTAAAAAGCGAAATTGCCAATGAGTTGCGAACAAAAGATTTGAGTAAAAGAGCTCCATATACTCCATTAACTTCGGATGAAAAATTATTTGAAATCTCAAGTATTAAAGAAGAATTGACAACGGGATTGTTAAGAGGAATTAAAGAAGCATCAATTGATTGTTCATTACATGTTAAATCTAGTATAAAAGAAAAATTAACATGTTTAAGCTTTGGAAAACCTTCCACTGGTTCTTTTTCATATAGACCAAGTTATTATCAAGAAGCCAGTGATAATGTTACCAATTTAAATAAACAGAAATTAGAATGGAGAGGAAAAGAGTTTACGTTTAATGGCAAAAAAATGGTGTTGCGAGAAGGAAGTAAAGAGGTATATGATTTTGAAAGTTATATGAATGCTCTCGAACGCCCTGGTTTACAACCTAAGCTAATAGGAAAGTTGGAAAAAACAAAAGAAGGAAAATACAAATTATTAGATCTGGTTTAATTCGGAGTTGTCATTTTCCACTATAAAATCTACTGGTTTTGTATTGACGTAATGCAACAATTGAACCATAAGTTTAGACAAGTTTTCCATTTTCTCTTCAATGCGCAATAATCTTTTATCAATATTGTTAAATGAGGAAAAGGTCTCTTGATTTATTCTTTCTGTTTCAGAATTTTTAATAGATATATCATTTTCAGGTACTACTTTGTCCTTATTACGTCTTGTTAATATATCGTTCTCGTCTTCTATTTTTTTAATTTCAAACTGACGTTTACTTATTTCATTATGAATTAATTCATCCATGTTTGTAAGTTTTTCATCCGTTTTTACATCGGAAAAATCAATTGGACTTGGTGTTTCAATTGTAAATGCTCTCATAAATTCTTCCTTTTTTGCATTGAAGGAATCCTTAAATTGAACCTTTTTCTTGGAATTATCTTTTGCTACTAAAGCCTCTGTAATATAGGTGATAAACATTTTATTTAGTTCTAACAAATTATTGACATTTTTGTTTTTTTCGTAAAAATTAGCAATATCGTCTTCAAAAACAGAATAAATCATATCCGATCGATTTTGAGTGAATTTTATAAATAATGGGTTTTCATTTAAAATATCCCATAATAATTTTGAATTTTCACTAGATGTGAAATAGGACATATTATATAATTTATATTATATAATATTTAATTTATAAATCTTCATTAAAATATATTTTTCTGAATTGTTGAATATATTCATCGGGTAAATTTTTTGTTTTTAAATAATCTTTTCCTAACTTATCTTTTAACATGTGAACAATAAAATACAATGAATACACTCCACATTCTGTATTTTTCTTTTGATGTTCGAAAGGATGGTTTTCATCATAATTAAATTCAATGGGTTTTTTCAAATTTCTTCCTTGATCTTGAATCTTCCTAACAAGCTTCATAATTTCAGGAGGAGGTTTACTTCCAACGCTGTCGAAAAAGAATATAAGTTTCTTTTTACAATTTATAAATAAAGAAATCCAATGTTCACCATCCTTATAATGGGGATCTGTGTTGAAAATAATACCTATTTTAAATTTATTTTTATTAATATGATTTTTTAAATTAAATTTACATAGATCTTCCCACACACAACTCCCGTAAGATTTAGGATCGTCAAAATCTATGGGTGATGGTCCAATAAACTTAAAACATTTGTATGCATTTTCGTATTGCTTCATTACGTTTATAATTTCAACACTTGATAACCATTCGTTTGGATTTTTTTTCCAAATCAATGGGGATTGTGGGGAAAAGGAATCTAAAAGATGTTTTCTATGAGTATGGTCGTCTACAATAGATTTTGTCCAACAAGATTCTTTATCACATTTTCTTTTTAAATAGAATTTAAGCATTTTCCAAATCAATTTACAATCATTGGATTTAATTGGGGCATGGGGATTTTTAGTGTTCCATGTGTCTTTTAAAATTTTTAAATCCTCTTTAGAATAACAAGAAAATGAATGACCATTAGCGTCTGGACTGCAGTTTAGTTTTATAAATTTATTTCTTTTTTTAGTCCTATGATGATTCCCTCCTTTCTGTTTTCTTCTGCTCTTTCTCATCATAATTTATATTGATATTTTTCTTTTTTTTAATGCCTTTTGTTCTATATTCATCTGTTTTTATCTTGAATTTCTTTTTTTTCGGGTAATCTATTGCAGGTTTTTCTTTTTTGGTAATTTTTACAAATTGGTCTAAACCTGTTGGTTTAACTTTTTTCATACATAAATTATCAAATTGTTTTGTATCAATATCGATGCCTATAGGTTTATTCTCTTCCACCAGCACAAGATCATTATATTCATTTTGCATAATGTCAATTTTATCTATTTCCTTAAAATGGGATATCAAAGTAGAAAAGGTAGAATTAATTTGTTTTTGAATATCTGGATGTAAAATAGTTTCTTTATTCAATAATATTTCTTTTATAGAAGACAGAATTCTATTTTTATAGAATTTTTTATCTTTATTCAATGTTTTTATCTTTTTATTATGGTAATCCGACTCTTCTATTTTTTCTTTAACCACATCATTCACCAAGTATTTTAATGATACATTATTTAGATAATCGCTCATTTCACTATGATAATAAAAATAAAAAAATTAATTCATTTAATTTTATTACATTTTAATATTCTTGTTTTGTACTCTCGTGGAATTGTTAAATAGATTGTAACCTACTTCATCATTAAAAGGGTTTGGATTAAACGAAGAAAATTGTTGGGGCGTAAACAAATTGCTATTAAAAAAACGATTTTCTTCTTTGCTATAAGTTTGTTTATTAGACCATTGTACATTATAAAGTTGGCTAGAATCATTTGGAATATAAGTTCCTAAAGTATCCTTTTGCAAAGCATAATATTGGTTACGTAACTTTGACTCATCATTTACATTGTTTACATAACCTGACCAAGGAGCATTTCTATTTGCTTGGTAAAAAGTAGATGATGGATGGTAAACGCCATAACTTTGTAAAGGAACATTTGCGCGTAGGGGCTGGTCAGCTACTGGGAAGCGTGTAAATTTAGTAGATTGGGAAGGTACCGAAAAATAGGGTTCTAAAGGCTGTGAAGGAATATTTCGTTGGTATAATCCTTTATTAATATAATTAGTTCTATCGCTTGCAAATTGTTCTGTCATTTTATATATTAAAAAGAATAAAAAAAGTAATTCTTAAATTAATGTCGAGTAAATAACAATAATTTATTAAGGGAATATGAATAATTTTATATAAAAAAAATATATTATATAAAAGGTCATTTAACTACAAAATTTGAAAATTTTATTTAGTAAATATATAATGGATTATACCTCTACTCATGAATATTTTTTTAATTTTACAATATATTTATCTTACTTTCTTTATTTTGTAGCTTATTTTGGTCTAATAGCCAAAGCTCCTCAATATATTTACTTGTTACAAACTTTTGTAAAGATCTATATTAGTATCTATTTAATGATAAAATTTAATTTTTTATCAAATTATCGTTTTAACAAATTAGATAAACAAATTGCCTTTAATGCGGGCTTATTTTTATTTACTACGATAGTGTTTGGAGATCTATATTATCTTAGAGATTATTTTGAACAATGGTTATTCAAATAATTTTTCCTCGTTTGAAGTAGAAAATTGTTAGAGTTTAACTTTCCTGGATTTTTGATGAAAAATTTTATATTTTAATGTTTTGTTTTTATTTTTTTTCCAAAAAAATATTATTTTTTTCAGGAAATTCTGGTTAATATATATTTGTTCCTCTTTATTTATTTCAAATTTATTGTTTAATGTCTGTTCTAAACTAATTACAGACTTTTTTATAATATTTAATTGATCTATTTCTTCCAACATTATTTTCCAAGGTAATTTATATTTATAAGCTTCCAATTTAATATAATATACTTGTTTAGATTCACCAAGATTCGGATAATATTTATCATCAATAAAACATATTCGTGTAGAAATAGGGAGGTTGGTACATCGTAGTAAATCATTCTGAGTTTTATTGATAGTTGTTCTCAATGGATCAACAATCTTTCCATTGATAAGATATGCAAATATAATAAAGTCAAATAGAGAATTATCTAATACATGTTCTAAATAATTTTTAATCATAATGACCCAACGTTTTCCAACCTGATTATTTGTATAAAGCACTATTTTGTCATTTGAATTTTTATTTTGTAATAAATATTTAAAGCTTTGAAGAATATTTGGGCGTAAAATTTTATTAAAATGATTTAATAGTTTGTTGAATTGAATTTGACCTAGTTCTGAATTGTTGGTTAATATTTCTATTTTATTGAGAACTTTCCAAATTATACTCAATTGTGAAAAAGAACCAATCGTTTCATCTAAATCAAATACAATTGCCAAGTTATTCATTTATAATAATATACTTAATATAAATAAATTAAAAAAAATCGTTTATCTTGCAGGATATCCAAACGCATCATATCCATTGCCTCCATTTCTATTTGAGTGGTTAAACATTCTTCCTGCAGCACGCCCCACAAATAATGCTCCTCCTGCATTGCCATTACTACTTGAGTTAGTTCGGCCAGTAAAAGCTGTGTAATCTCCAACACGAGAAGTTGCTAATACCCATTGTACTAACCATTCAGAGTTGTTTGTGGCTGTTGGTGGTAATCTCCTACTAGAATACATATTTATATTCTATAAATATATTTTATTTTTCAAAAATATTTTAATTTTAAAAATTTTGTTCTTATTATTATAATTAATAATAATATCAATATAAAACATAAAATAAATGATAACATAATTGTATGGTATTTAATAAATTGATCTTTTCTATATTTCTTAATTATTTTATTATAGTATTTAACCTGACGTAAATATATTATCGATGCATAAATTTGTATGGAAATGCATAAAATTAGAATTGCTATAGATGAGTTCAAGTGCCTCATATGAACTAACAATAATACCAATCCACAAAATATTGAATTTGTACGCGTGAGTGCCATGAACGTTAGTTCCGTATAGGAATATTCTGCCATAATATCTTCTTGTTCACTTGTTACATAGGATGGGCGATTGTTCATATAAATTGCTTATATTAATTTTAGTGCTGATAAAAGAATTAATTGTTGACGAGATAATTTCTGGAAAATTAGGTTTTTTTCTAAACTTAGGGAAAAAAAACGACGATTAAAATTTTTGCATTTTAATATTACTCCTTCTTTTCCTATATCATATCCTAATATAATGCCTCCTTCTTTTAGTTTATATTGACCATTCTCGGGTTCCAAATTTATCCATTTTATAAATCCCCCTTCCTCTATTTCATTCAATTCATCAACAAATACATATTCTTTTAATTTAAGTTCCATTTCCTTTTCTTGATGTTTTGACAAATCCAATTCTTTTAATATTCTCCTATTTAATTCAAGAATTCTATCCATATCAATATTAACAATTGAATCATTCTTGGGATTATCTAAAGCTTTATTGATTTTTTCTAAATCTATTTGACTTAATTTATTCATCTTATTTATTTTATACTTAATCTTTAAATAATAAAATAAATTTTACCAGTTACTAGAACCAAATCCTCCACCTCCTAATGCTTCGTTGGCGGCCATTGGACCAAAGTTCTCATAAGACATTTGCTGATCAGTGGGGGCTGCTGCATTGACCATGGGAGTATTTTGCTGTTGGAACATTGCATTAAAATCTGTATTGGATTGTTGTGCTAAAGATTGTGGAGGAGGAGCGCTTGGTAATTGAGAAATTGGTGTACTATTGTCCATTTGTATATTTGATTGTTGTTGCTCCTGTATGTTGCTTTGAGACGAAGATTTTTTCTTTTGTTTTTTATTGTTCTGTTTTTTATCTCCTTCTAGATAGTCCATTAATCGATCTACCAATACATTTACCTTATCTCCTAGCTTTGTTTGAAGACTAAGAATAATAATTAATACAGCCAATATAATATTGGTAACGTGAAAATCGGCGTACGCAGTACCACTATAAGTAGGAATATATGTAATTAATCTATGGATAAATAATAGTCCTATAAAAATAAATAGAACCTGAATTACGACTTCTACCGATAATTCTATATTCCCTTTTGATTCATCAGTTTCCGGGATATAATATTGCATCAATTTATTTATGATAATTATAGGAATAATTGCAAGTAAAGAATATTGAGTTATATTCAATAAGTCGTGTTTCGAAGCATCGTCCATATTGAATACATGTTTAAAAAACCCTTCTTTTGCCGAAGATGTTTTGGTCATTTCATCTAAAGATTCCATTTGAACTATATTAAGAAATAAAAATTCAAAAAAATATATCAATGCGCTTATTATTTAAAAACAATATGTTCTTTTTTTTATATGAGTATGAATCGCTCTGTAGCCGCTGCCCAAAGAAGAAGAGCTGGTCCACAAAATGAATCTAGGCCTCCAGTTCAAAGACCAACCCCTTCTATAGCCTCCGCATCCAATTTTCAACATTCACAACAATCCTATCCTTCTCAAGGACAATACCAGCAACAAATTCCTGGTCACTTAGCGGGGCAATATGCCGATGTTCAACAAAAGCAGTATTTGTCGGGTCAAGGTCAACTCCAACAACAACCTCAGCAAAATGTTCAGCCTAGAGGCAAAATGTCTGTGCCACAAGCCATTACATTAATTACATTGAGGCTTGGGCGCGTGGAATCCCATTTACAAGACTTGGAATTCCAAAACTTAGGAAATACTTCTGTTAATGAAGATGGTACGCCAAATGTTAGTGGGCAAAGTATTGACGTGGAAGGGATATATAAAGAAATAGATTTTATTAAAGAGGAGTTGGTTCCTATGAAGTCAGATTTTAGTCATATTTATAAACCAGGAATTGTTTCACTTAAAAATGATTGTGCCTATCATTCCAGAGAGCTTATATCAATTAAATCTGAAATGCGGGAAATTAAATATCAAATAAATACTTTATTGCAATTTATGAAATCAATTCAGGAAAAAGAAAAAGAACCCCAAGTGGTTGTTGAAGATGTGTCGGAGAATGAAGAACAAGAAGAGCACCAATCTAGCGAAACTTTGGAAAATCTAGAAGCTTCAGATATAAAAGAATTAGTAAAAAATGCTTTACAAATGGAAATTACTGAAAAACCAGAAGTAGATCAAGATAATGACGCTCCAACATTTTCTACTATAAATGCGGTAGATCAATAGATTCTAAATTATAAAATTCAGAGTTCCCATATAATATTTGTGAAAATATTTTACTAATTGTAGATTGTTTATCTTGATCAGAGTCGGTCTGAATTTGATATTGGGATAAATTGCTTATTCCAGGAATGAAACAACTGATATTTTTTTGAATTTGTTGTAGCCATTGAGGATAATGATTATCTTGATTTAATATTTTAAAATAATTATTATAATAATCTATTTTTTTTTCATCTGAAAAGTGACATAATTTAAATTGTAATCTTAAGTTATTTGGTTTAGCGTTAATTTCTCCTACATGGTATAAATTCGAATTAAACAATAATGCATCACCTGGTTTACACGAAAAGGCAATTGTATTGTTCAGTATATTTACATAATAACTATTTAATTCCATGTGACTTTTAGGTATTAATCCAAGTGATCGTTCCATTGTTTCTAAAAATATTAATAAGGTATAGGTTGGATTATTTAAAGTAGGATTAAATAAAGTACCATTTGAGTCTCTATGGCAAGTGTGGATAGAGGATTTTTTAATTACCAACATATAGTTTTGAAATATATATCCGTCGCCTGTTCTTCCCATTAATTTTGTTTTTAAGCAATCGCTGTGAGTAATTTGATCTTTCATAACTTTATAATCTCCATTTCTTTCGCATTTTTTAATGTTGTTTACTAAGGAAGGACTTAATAATCCCGGCATAAATTGGAACCCATCATTTCCTAATGAATAAGAATTATAATTTTTAACAATGATTGATTTTCTATTATGGAAATAAATAAGTAGAATTATTATTATTATTAAAATAAAGAAAAATATAAAATTCATTGTGTATTATTTAGAATAATAATATAAAAAAATTCGTAAATATATTTTTATATTACTATTCCTTTTAATTATGAATGCAATAGTCTTCCTAATCATATTTTTTATTGTTTTATTTTTCTATATACACATCTATTATCATTTAAAAACCTCCTCCGATTTAGAAGTTTATGAACTTGACCATACCAACAATCCAGAATTTGAAACCATTGGCAATTCAAGACAGCCTCTTATATTTCCTAATACTTCGCTGAATGAAATATATAACCACTTTAATATTAAAAATTTAATTGATCATTTTCCACATTTTGATATTCAACTTCGGAATGCCTCAACTCAACTTTTGAATCCTAACATGCACTTGTACAAATATTTTACTTTTCAGAATGCAATAAAAATGATAAAGTCCAATTCCTCAGTGTTTAGTGAAAATAATTTATCCTTTTTACAAGAATCTTGTTTGTCAAAAATCATAAAGCAAAATGATGCGTTTTTGAGGCCTCCTTTTTTAACTTATTCACATTATGATATTATCATTGGTTCTGGATGTACAACTCCTTTAAGATATGATACCTGTTTTAAACATTATATAATACCTATTGAAGATCAAATTGAAATCAAACTAACCCCTCCTAAATACCAAAGTTATATGAACTTACAAAAAGATTATGAATATTTCCAATTTTATACAAATGATAACTTATGGAAATCGGATTATAATAAAAAAATTAAAAGTATAAACATTATTCTTAATCCGGGCCAAATCTTATTAATTCCCTCTTATTGGATGTATACGTGTTATTTTTTTAAGCCTAATCTTCTCCTTTCATTAAAATATTATTCCTTTATGAATTTGGTATCTATTTCACCTGAAATATTAATGTATTTATTTCAACAACAAAATATAAAGTATAAAACCAATTGCCAGATTATTAAACCATCTAAGGCTCAACCTCATGATCAATTACCTGCAAAATTAGTTAAAGATAAATCACAAATATAATTAATAGATGGCCTATAAATTTCATACAAATTCAAGGGACTATAATGATTATCAAATTTTAGAAATTAAAGATCTACTTCCTGTGCAATTAAATATTAATCCTATGGAGTGTAAATTACTAAACAATGATGTATTTGAGTATAAGGATAATCGCGTTTCTTTAATTGGATCTTCATTTCGTAAAAAAAACTTTATTCCTGGAGTTTTATGTTTAGAAGGCAATAAAACTTATGGTAGGTTAAAAAATAAAAATTTATATAAATGTATTCCAGATGATAGCCGTTTACCTATTTTTTTAGTTCCATATGAAATTAAAAAAAACAATTTTTCCAAAGTAATGGTTAACCACTATGTTACATTTGAGTTTTTTGAATGGAGTAGTAAACATCCTGTCGGTAAAATTACCCAAAATTTAGGAGAAGTCTCTGTTTTGAAAAACTTTTATGAATATCAACTATATTGTAAAAGTTTATATCATTCAATTCAAATATTAAATACAAAAGCAATTCGTATGATTGAATTAAAAAAGAAAAATACCAATGACATTATTAAAGATATAGCGAATAAATATAATGTTGTAAATACCAGATTTATAAAAGACGGCTGGAAAATTTTTAGTATTGATCCAGAAAATAGTGTTGATTTTGATGATGCCTTTAGTATAAAACAATTGGATGAAAATACTACTTTATTAAGTATATATATATCTTATGTGCCAATTTGGATTGATTATTTAGATTTGTGGGATTCTTTTTCAAAACGAATTTCTACTATCTATTTACCTGATAAAAAAAGGCCAATGCTTCCTACTATTTTGTCGGATAATTTATGTAGTTTAGTAGAAGATGGGAAAAGATTTGCAATTTGTTTAGATATTTATCTCGAAAATGGAATAGTAATAAAAAAATATGAGTTTTGTGTAGCACAAATAGAGGTGTTAAAAAACTATCGATATGAAGAAAAGGAATTGGTTTGTTCGGGAGAATACGACAAGGTTAAAGATACTTTAGAAGAATTTAAAACGAAAAAATTGTTTTCTTTTATTAAAAAAAACGAAGATTCTCATGATGTTGTTGGAAATCTAATGTTATTATTTAACTATTATAGTGCGATTAATCTTCTTGAGTATAAAAATGGAATATTTCGTACATCTCAACATTTAAATTCCCATATTGATCTTCCGGAAAATAGTCCAAAAGAATTAAGTTCTTTTTTGCAATATTGGCATAATACAACAGGCTCCTATCAAGTGATTGATGAAGGAGATATATCCAAGCTAAATCATTTTTTATTACAAATGAATCAATACGTACATATGAGCAGTCCAATCAGAAGACTAGTCGATTTATTAAATATGATTCAATTTACAAAAAATCATAATTATATCAATTTTTCTACTAACTGCAGTTCATTTTACAATGATTGGATTCAAAATTTAGAATATATTAATGTTTCGACAAGATCAATTCGTAAGATGCAATCTGATTGCCAATTGTTATATTTGGTGAATTCTAATCCTGAATTTTTAAATAGAAACTTTAAAGGATTTTGTATAGATAGATTGTTTAGGAATGATGGATTGTTTCAATATATAATTTTTATTCCTGAGTTAAAAATTACTTCTCGATTAATTAGTAAAACTGAATTGGAAAATTATCAAGAAAATTTTTATTCTTTGTATATTTTTAAAAACGAAAATTCATTAAAGAAGAAAATCCGGATTCAATTAATTTAATTTTTTTTTGTTTATTTAATATATAAATGGCACAAACTGCAGGCAGACGTCACAGAACAAGATCTCATCACAGAAGACCAACTCACCATAGAAGAAAAACTCACCACAGGAGACACCATACTAGAAAACACCATAGTCGGAGACACCACCGCCGAAGACATTCAAGGCGACACATGAGAGGAGGGTGAAGTGGGTCTTCAGTAACGTGGAATCAAGTCTAAATTTAATTAAATAAAAAATATAATTTATGAATGACTTCTTTTTTCTCTAATAATTAATAGAGATTAAGTAATGATAATAATTTATAAATAAATTTTACAAATTATTTATTTCCTTGATTTGGTTTTTTGTTTTTTGAATTTTTTATTTTTTTTAATTCGGCGTTTTGTATTTTTTCCACCCGATGGTGGCAATTGTCTTTCTAAAGGGGTCACTAATTGTTGGGTAGGTTGAGTAGTAAATCTTCCTTTTTTAATAGTTGCATTCTGGATAATATGATTTAACAATTCTTTCATGCTTTTATCTAATTTTTTTATTTGGGATAAATTCATTTGTAATTCTTTTACTAAGTAAGGATAGTTCATAATATATATATTAACTTATGAAAATTATTTCTTGTGTTTTCCAATTACAGACGCCTCAAATGCAATTACAAATATGTTTAGTAAATAGGTACCCATTTTAACAAATTGTTGTAATATTAAAATTGATTCTGCAAAGGTTGTTTTAGGATTTACACTTGATAGCCCTACCCCTGCTTGAGTGGTTACTGCTAAGTTTAGAAATTTAGAATAGTTCAAGTCTGTCTTATTATTAATAGCAAATTGACTATCTCCCATAAAAAAATAAACAAATGAAAATAAAAATGAAATTAAAACATGCACAATAAATGAATTAATAACCGATATCATAATATAAGTATTTAAAATAAATCATGGATAAAAAATAAAAATAAAATAATTTTTTTTCCTCTACTTTAAACATATAAAGATTGTGCTGACACCACATATTTTAAAATTAATTCAGGAATACACGATAATTTATTTTTAAGATCCAAATTTTCTATTATTTCACAAACTCCTTCCATTTCTCTGGCTATATTCACAATTTTTATCAATATTTTGCTAAAATCGCCAACATAAATTTGACTATCTTGTGATAATTTATTTATAATAACTTTACAATCTAATTCATTTTTTGCATTACACCATTCTTCACAGGTAGATTGCAAATGGATATGGAAAGGAATAGTCTCGTTTGTAAATAATTGCAATTTAGTTTCTAAACCTAATTTATTGTTTAAAAATTCCTTTGAAGATTCAATTATTTGGTATAATTCTTCCGTTTTACTTTGATTTAAAATAATTTTTTCCTCTTCCGGTACTGGAATGTCTGTAAAACAACTGAACAATTGCACTAGTTGAGTAGAAGATAATTGATTTATATAGGGGTGAAAAACAAGATGTGCACCCACCAAACCATCGATTTCTTTAACTTGTATTGCAACTTTCCCTTTAAGAGTTGGATTAAGATCATTGTCCAAAAAGCCTAAGCTTTGAAGGATTTCTAATCCTCTACTTTTCTGATTTGGCAAGTAAGATTTTATTTCTTTTATAGAATTAATTATTTCGTTTTGTTCTCTAATTTGAATTTGCAATTCTTTGAATTTATTAATGTTATTTTGAGAAAAATCATTTTCAATATTTATTTTTTTAAGTTCTTTTTGAATTGCCTTTCTTTTACTATTTACTGAATTTTTTTCTTGATCTTTTAATTCAAAATATTTTCCTATTTGATCATAATTATTGGGTAATTGTAATTTTAAACCTTCTATTTTTTCTTCAACTACTGATAGTAGTTTTTGTTTATCATTTATTGATTGAATTATTTCATTATTTATTAAGCTACTATTCATTATTTTATCAATATTTAATTTATTATTTTGACAACCTTCTAATATAGACGAATAAACTAATTTAAATTTCGATTCAAGAAATTGGGGTTTATCTTTCATGACTCGTTCATAATCCGAATAATAAACGTTTTTATATAAATTAATTAAATGAATTACATGCCCTTCAGTGTCAATTCCTCTCCGTCCAGCTCTACCGGCCATTTGAGTATATTCATGACTTGCAAGCAATCTATGGTTATTCCCATCAAATTTAGTTAAGCTAGTAAAAACAACCGCTTTTGTTGGCATATTAATTCCTACTGCAAAAGTCTCGGTGGCTAGAAGTAACTTAATGAATCCTTGTCCGAATAAAATTTCAATCATTTCCCGTATAACAGGTAAAACTCCAGCATGATGAACAGCAATTCCTTTTTCTAATAGAGATATGGAGGATTGATATTCATCCAAGCTAAATATTTCCTGATGGTTAGGTAATCTACGAATAATATTTTCACATTCACGACGTATTTTTTGGGGTACGTCTGAATCAATATCAAATAAGGGAATAGTGATTTCTCTTGCTATTATTTCAATATTCTTTTTGGAAAGAACAAATACTAATGCTGGAAGCATGTTATTCTCCTTGAGGTTTTTAATACATTGATTAACAACAAAAGATCGCTTGGCATGATAATTCTTACTTTTATATAAATCCATTACCTGTTTAATTTCGGATAGTTTTTTATCACAATCAAATTTATTATTTTGATTTTGCATTAAAATAAATTTATTATTTAAATCACGAATTTGTTTTTCCGCATCCTTACTTTTTAATTGTTTATAAATATCATTCGAATTAGTTAAGAAAAAGTAATGTTTTAAAGGAACTATTCGTTTAACATTCGGAGTTAAAAAAACTTGTTTAGAAGGTCTATGTTCATAATTCCCTTTATGTTCAACCCATTTTGCGAATTGTTCCGGCTTATCTAAAGTTGCCGATAACATAACCAATTGTACATGTTCCGGGAGCATCATTATCGTTTCCTCCCAAACCCGTCCTCTTTCTTTATCGTTAATGTAATGAACTTCATCCATGACTACACACCCTAATTCAGTATCTATATCAATGTCGAAGTCAGTATTGGGATTAACTTGAAATAATTTATTTTTTAAAATTTCTGCTGTCATTATTAATACATTACCATCCGGATTGGTCTTTATGTCTCCAGTTAAAAGCCCAATAGACAAGTGAGGGAATTGATTAGTGAAATCATGATATTTTTGATTACTTAATGCCTTTATAGGGCACGTATAAATAATTTTTTTACCCAATTTAGTGAAATATTCGATGGCAAATTCACCACATAATGTTTTTCCGGACCCAGTTGGAACATTAACCAACACGTGATCTCCTTGTGTTATAGCTTCAATGGAATATTTTTGAAAATTACTCAATGGAAATGAATAATTTTCAAAATGGGATTGCAATTCATTTTCTCTTTCGGACGAAAAGTTCTCTTTACAAATAATGACCATATTACTTATATTCATAATAAATAGTTTTTAAACCTTTTGCACTATATATATATTTAATCAATACATTAAAAATAAAATATATTAAAAAACATTTAAGTCTTCATTTACCCAATTAAATAATGATTAGCAACAAATATAAGATTAATGATAAAATTAGTACCGGAAGTTATGGGATGGTATATAATGGAATAAACGTTAGAACGAATGAACAAGTTGCCATCAAAATTATAAAAAAAGAAGATGAAATTGTTTTTAAAAATGAATGTTCTATCTATAAGTTTCTAACAAAGGATAAAAACTTTGCTCAACTCAAATGGATTTCTATTACTGGGGATTATTATGTATTAGTATTGTCCCTCCTTGGGCCATCAATATCTTATTTGAAATCAAAAGAACTAACTAATGCTGCTTTTAAACAATTGGCAATTAATTTGTTTTATAAACTAGATCTATTACATTCCTATAACATTATTCACAGGGACATTAAACCTAACAATATTGTCTTAAATAAAAATAATGAATCAGAAGTATTTTTAGTGGATTTTAGTTATAGCACTTTTATTATAGACGAATTTTGCCATCTTAAACCGAACAAGGGAATAGACAATGTTATAGGAAGTGGATATTATTGTAGCTTAAATATTCACAGAAGAGATACTCCTTCGAGACGCGATGATCTTGAGTCTGCATGTTATGTCTTAGGGAATTTAATAAATCAAATAACATGGTTACATTGTAAATATGAAAAAAATATTATTTTAGAAAAGCAGCAATTTACAAAAATAGTGAATGTGGTTTGGTTGAAAAAGCTATATGATGAAATACGCGGCCTTAATTTTAATGAAACAATTTCATTTGAATGCATAAAAAATATTATTGACAAAACAACTTAAAGATTTTACAATTTATAATAATATTAGTGTAATGACTGACTCTGTAAACTCGACTAGTAATTTTGTTTCCCAATATTATTCCCGCACGGAACGGGTTGTTGGTAGAGTAAAGTGGTTTAATAGTAAAACTGGTTTTGGATTTATTAGTACCCTTGGCGATTCCCCCAAGGACATTTTTGTTCATCATTCCGAACTTCAGGTCAAGGATGAACAATATAGATACTTATTTCAAGGAGAATTTGTTGAATTCCTAATCGGTACTCCTCAAGAAGGATCGGAGTATGAAGCGGTCGCCAAAGAAGTTACTGGTTTGTTTAAAGAGATGTTGATGTGTGAAACTAAACGCATTGCTCGTTTGTCCATTACCAAGGGAGAGTCAGAGGAAGTAGAGCCTGGGTTTCAGCAAGTTCGTCCTCGCCGCTCACGTGGAGGCGGTCCTCGTCAATTGCGTTCCAGTTCAGGTTCAAAGGGTAGAAGTTCACCAACTAAGAGATCTTCATCTCAAGGCGCATCAGAATCCAAAGCTTAAACAATAAATACATTATAAAAAAAAATAAATCGAATTTTAATATTTTTTTACTTTTAATTATTAAAATTCAAATACTTTTTATATATATAAATGGATGAGTTTGAAAAGAGTTGTCAGTCTATTTATAACAAATTAAACATTAAGAAAGAAATCTCTAACCTTATATTTATTTATTCATTACCTAAAGTAGGTTCCACTTCATTAATGACAACATTGCGTATTTTTGGATCCTCCCTATTTAATTTAATACATGTTCATGACGAAAATATGTTTTGCAATATTTTAAACGAAAATGAATTGAAAATTATTGATTTCATCCAGTTTTGCGGAGAGAAAGACCATAAAGTGTTAGTTATTGATATTTACAGAGAACCGATTGAAAGAAAAATTTCTGATTTTTTTGAAAAAATCAGTTTACATTTTAATACTTCAGAAGATAATTTAAACAAATATTCTATTGAAACCCTAATTCATCGTTTTAATAATATATTCAAAGAAATTCCCAATTTAGATCCTTTCCGTAATAAATACAATATTAGATTACCAGATCAATTTGATTATTCAACAGGTTACAACTTATATCAACAAGGGAATATAAAATATCTGT
>Ga0209137_1000926_pt1 | contig 29301 bp, 31 predicted proteins | sample SaaInl5LU_22_DNA_FD_184642 | JGI IMG/M metagenome (GOLD analysis project Ga0209137, IMG submission 184642) | Marine microbial communities from expanding oxygen minimum zones in the Saanich Inlet - ESP_105LU_22_DNA (SPAdes) (version 2) | ecosystem: Environmental > Aquatic > Marine > Intertidal...
TGAGTGGTTTAAGTCAGGTTCTGCATTGAATCTTATCAAGACGCAAAACGCACAGTAATTTATTTTACTTAGCGCGTTCTAGTTCTAAGCCTGGTGTTTCAAACGAAGCATCAGGCTTTTTTGATTTGTACCTGCATCGAAAGCTACCCACGAAGCAATAAAAAAGCCCCGACTCTAGGGATGTTAGAGTAGGGGCGCTTTAGAGCAGCAGCGTGTACAACGCTACATGTATTTAGTCTTTCGGCATAAGATAGCCTACACGTAATGTGAAGTTATAGGTGTATGGGGAAAGGTCAGATCCGAGTCCGCCGTAAAATCCATAATTGGTAAGGTTCCAAGTATCTTTCGTCGTAAATCCATATCCGATACCCACTGCGTAATCCACTAAGAATCGGTCAGAGAAGACGAGTTGGTTTCCAAAGTCGAGCTGAAGTGATCCTGCGACAGCGAATTCACGTGTTGTTGGATAGGTAAAGGTCACCGGGTCTGGCGGGTGGTCGTAGTCCACCATATCGTAGTTGAAAATATTGACAAACATGTTCGGCTTGATGTATGCCCCGCGTAGGATGTGTCCGTAACGCATACGTTGCATATAAAAGTTTGGAGCACGCTTGAATTTGTAGCCCATATTTACCCCAGCACCCATTGCATTCTCATCGCTCCAAAAATTAGACTGGCTACCAGCACCGATGAAGATCACACCAGCTTCCCAGGAAGTACCGGGGTCGATGGCTTGTTCGTAGGTAATGAAAGTGTAGTTGCCACTCACACCTGCAACATCTAGTTTGATTGCTCGATCGCGTTGGCCTGCGTACACTCTATTGTCATTAATCATCTCAAGACTTAGGTCCATGACCCTACCGCTTTCGAACACGAGCTTTTTAATGTAATCGCGCTCAACACTGAATATCACAGCATCCTCTGGAGCCTCGAATTCGCGGTATTTAATGTAATCGGGAGTGACCTCCACAATTTTCACCTCCTCAATAGTTTTATCCTTGTAAATGATCATATCCTGAGCTTGAAGACTCATGGCTGTACCAAACAATACAAGGGTAAGGATGAATTTTTTCATGTCGATTTATTGTTAGATGATGCCAAGATATCAAATATAATGCCGCAGAGTTATTGTATTTTACACACATGAAATTTAACGCTACTCAAAGGGGCTGGGCCATGTATGATTGGGCCAATTCAGTATATTCTCTCGTCATTTCCACGGTGCTTTTCCCCATTTACTATGAAGAGCTTACCAAAGCTGGTGGCAATACCGTCGAGTTTTTAGGAACTACATGGCAAAACACAGTCATATATTCCTACGTTATTGCAGCTTCGTTTTTGACGATAAGTATTCTAAGCCCATATCTCGCAGCGATGGCAGATCGAACGGGAAGCCGTAAAATTTTCATGAAAGTATTTATGATTCTTGGGGCTACAAGTACCGCCCTGATGGGATTCATGACAGGTGACAATCCTGGTTTAGGCTTGTATTTGGCCTATTTTGCAAGTGTTGGTTTCACCGGTTCGATTGTGTTCTATAACAGCTTTTTACCCGTGATTGCTTCGGAGGAGGAGCAAGATCGGCTGTCGGCTCGTGGCTTTTCCCTCGGGTATTTCGGAAGTGCGCTACTGCTCATTCTATGTTTAATGCTCGTACAAATGCCGACGACCTTTGGTTTAGCTGATGCGGGGATTGCCTCAAGAGCGTCTTTTGTGATCACCGGTATATGGTGGTTAGCCTTTGGTTTACCCGCTATTCGAAGATTGCCAAAAGATGAGGTGAAGGATTATTTCGAAGGAAAGCTGTTTTGGAAAAGCTGGGAAGAATTGATCGTAGTAGTGAAAGAATTCCGCCAAGATAAAATGCTAAGAATCTTCCTAGGAGGTTTCTTCTGGTACAGCGTGGGCATGCAGACTATCATTTTATTGGCTGCAGTTTTCGGCTCCAAGGTGCTTGGACTGGAGTCGTACCAATTAATCATGACTATTTTGATCATTCAATTCGTAGCCATTCTCGGCTCATTCACTTTCGCAAGGTTGAGCGAGCGCACCACGAACTTGTATGCCATTAAACTCGGCGTGGTGATATGGATGGTGCTGTGTTTCTCGGCGTATTTCGTTCAAACCGCAGGCCAATTTTACCTCGTAGGCGGAGTATTAGGCTTTGTTATGGGTGCCGTGCAAAGTTTATCGCGCTCCACCTATAGTAAGATGTTGCCGGAGACCGAAGATCACACGACCTACTTTAGTTTCTACGATGTCATGGAAAAGCTGGCCACCACCTTCGGAATGTTCAGCATAGGACTGCTTGAAGCAATCACGGGCGATTTAAGAAATTCGGCCCTAGCCTTGACGGTATTCTTCGGTCTAGGACTCATCCAAATCTTTAGAGTCCGCCGAGTGGAGAAGAAAACCATCGTTGAGGCGGTATAGTGTGTCTCCAAAGAATTCATCAACCTCTATGCCGTTGAACTTCGCGATAAACGTCTGAGTTCCTTCTTCTGGCCACGTCGTTATTGCTGCTTCGTCCGTGGACCTAGTAATGAGTATTCCTCCGCGGAGTTCGATGCTGTTTGATTCTGAAGCGACTACTTGCCCAGTAAGCTGAATAACATCACCTGGCTTGGCTTTTCCAGCAGCGATTTCATCCTTAAAATGAATGGACTGTGTCGCAATAGCAGGCTTGGTATCCCTCGCCGATTTTGGGGCTCGAAAGTACTGATACATGCCAAAAAAAACGGCCGTCCCAAGGACAGCCGCTCCGATACTAAAGATCTTTTTCATAGTCTGAGAAGTTAGGAGTGTCTCATCTGTCCGATATAATTGCTTGGCGTGATTGCGCTGAGCTCGGCTTTGATGCTATCGCTTACTTCTAAGGTATTAATAAATGTTGAGATGCTTTCAGCGGTGATGGCACTGTTCGTTCTTGTCAGTGCTTTCAATGCTTCATAAGGTTTCGGGTATCCTTCTCGACGGAGGATGTTTTGGATAGCTTCAGCAACAACGGCCCAATTGGCTTCAAGGTCGCTTGCAATCTTTACTTCATTTACCAGAAGTTTACCCAGACCCTTGTTCATGCTAGCAATCGCAATCAATAAATGTCCATAAGGAACGCCAACATTGCGCAAAACTGTAGAATCCGTTAAATCACGTTGTAGACGTGAAATAGGAAGTTTGGCAGAGAGGTGTTCGAACAATGCGTTGGCTAGGCCAAGGTTTCCTTCCGCATTCTCAAAGTCGATCGGATTTACTTTGTGTGGCATGGCAGAAGAACCTACTTCACCTGCCTTGATTTTCTGTTTGAAATAATCCATGCTTACGTAGGTCCATACATCGCGACAGAAGTCGATGAAAATGGTGTCGATACGCTTGAGTGCATCGAACTGCGCAGCCATGTTGTCGTAGTGCTCGATCTGCGTTGTCGGGTAGCTTCTTGAAAGTCCCAAGTAATTTGCGACGAAGTCATCACCCCAATTGTGCCATTGACGATCAGGGAAGGCCACAGTGTGTGCATTAAAGTTGCCCGTAGCTCCACCGAACTTAGCGCTATGTGGAATGGATTTGAGCTGAGCAAGCTGGCCCTTTAAACGCGCAGTAAACACTTCGAATTCCTTACCTAGCGTAGTAGGAGAAGCTGGTTGCCCGTGCGTACGCGCAAGCAATGGAATGTGAGACCAAGCAGCGGCGCTCTGATCAATCGAGTCGATCAAGCTTTCCAAAGCTGGGTAAATTTCTTGCTCCAAAGCGTCCTTAATGGAAAGGGGAATGGAAGTATTGTTGATATCCTGAGAAGTAAGACCAAAATGAATGAACTCTGAAAACTGAGTCAAGTTCATTCGTTCGAATGCCTCCTTGATGAAGTATTCTACAGCCTTTACATCGTGATTAGTAACCTTTTCGATGTCCTTGATTTTCTGTGCATCTTCGGTAGAGAAGTTGCGGTACAAATCACGTAGAGGCTCAAAAGTTGCTGCATCTACTCCGGAGAGTTGAGGCAGTCCGCTCTCGCAAAGTGCGATGAAATATTCGATTTCAACGCGTACGCGGTATTTGATGAGAGCGAACTCTGAAAAATATTGAGAAAGCGCTTCAGTTTTTGAAGCGTAACGACCATCTACCGGAGTGATGGCATGAAGTGCAGTTGACATAAGTAAAACTGTTAAGGCGCAAAATTAAACGAGTTGACCTCGTTTTCCTAATTCTATGACCTCTAGGTTATCGACTTTTCCTTTCATCCCTTCGGTGGGCTGCACCAGATCAAAACGAAGCATAGTACGAACCTTGTGGAAGCCGTGATGGCCTACCGCGCCTGGATTCATGTGAAGACAATTGATTTTTTTATCGTGCACCACTTTTAGTATATGACTGTGTCCACAGATAAATAGATCCGGTTGTTCGCGTTGAATCGCATCTCTTGTCCTGTTATTATACTTTGGAGGATAGCCCCCGATGTGGGTCATCCACACTTTTACGCCGTTCAACACAAACTTTTGATGCAATGGGTAACGTCCACGCATGGTGTGGTCATCGATGTTGCCATAGACGGCTACTACTGGTTTAGAGGTAGCTTCCAGGGCGTCCATGCTCTCGTGGGATCCTATATCACCAGCGTGCCAGATCATGTCTACACCCTTGGCAAATTCAAGGATTCGCTCGTCCATGTGCGAATGGTTATCAGAGAGTAGTAGGATTTTTGTCCTTTTTGTAGCCACAGGCGTACCTTTGATTTAGAATTAGCTCCAAAAATAATGCGTACACTCTTGAGATTGGCCTTTGACGGTGCTCCGTTTTGCGGTTGGCAGATTCAGCCCAACGATACCACGGTACAGGGCGAGCTAGATGCTGCCTTAGCGAAGCTATTGCGGCAAGAAATTTCTTCAATGGGAGCGGGAAGAACGGACACGGGGGTACATGCGAAAGAGATGTATGTGCATTTTGACTGGAATCCTGAATTGGCCAAGGGTATTAAAGATTTAGAGCATTTGAAATACCGTTTGAATCGCTTTATTCATCCAGCCATTCGAGTTTACGACATCCGCGAAGTTGCAGCGGATTGGCATGCGCGCTTTGATGCAGTTTCAAGGAGCTACGAGTATTGCCTTTGTGATACCGGATCTCCGTTTTACCGTAAATCGGCATGGATGGTCGAGGAATTGCCGGATATCAACCGAATGAATGAAGCGGCGCAACTACTGCTAGATGCTACAGATTTCGCTTCCTTCTGTAAGAATGGTTCCGATAATAAAACAACGCTATGTGACGTCCGACGTGCCGAATGGGTTCGGGATGGAGAGATTTGGGTGTTTCACATCACCGCAGATCGCTTCCTTCGCAATATGGTGCGGGCCATCGTAGGTTCTCTGTACGAAGTCGGCCGTGGAAAGTGGAGTGTAGAAGAGTTTGCCCAGCGACTTGAAGAAAAAAATAGAGGAGCGATGGGAACAAGCGCCCCTGCTCAGGGCTTATATTTAAGTGAAGTAACGTACAACAACCTATAGTATGTCTAAAGTCGGCGGAAAAGCCTTTGATTTCAAATTGTTCGTAAGGGTCCTGGCTTATGCTAAACCTTATCGCGCACTGTTTTTATTTTCAGTCATTCTGACGGTAGTTTTAGGTGCAATGGGTACGGCAAGGCCTATTCTTATTCGACAGGTGATTGACGATGCCATTTTAGGTAGTGATGCTCCATTGCTTATGAACTTGACCCTAATTTTAGTGGGGTTGCTCCTTATAGAGAGTTTAGGTCAATTTGCATTTATGTATGCAGCGAATTGGTTAGGGCAGAGCATTATCAAAGACATCCGCATCGAACTGTACGATAAGCTTCAAACGTTTACGCACAGTTTTTACGATAAAACGCCTATCGGCCAGCTCGTGACCCGAGTAGTTTCCGATATTGAAACCATCTCACAAATATTCTCACAAGGGATCCTGGTCATCTTTGGTGACCTCTTTCGCATCTTGGTTATGCTGGGGGCTATGTTCTTCTTCTTTAACCCCGTTCTCGTGCTGGTTTCACTGTCCATTATTCCAGTGCTTTTTATTGCCACACGCTGGTTCCAACGAGGGATTAAGGAATCCTTCCAGCAGGTGCGCTCTGAAATATCGAACCTGAACACCTTCGTACAAGAGCATTTAGGTGGAATGGCCGTCGTTCAGGCTTTTGGTAGAGAGCGTCAGGAATATGATAAGTTTGAGGCGATCAATGATCGTCATCGTGTAGCGAACGTCCGCAGCATATTCTACTACGCATTGTTCTTTCCAATCATCGAAGTACTCAGTGCAATATCGATCGGATTGGCAGTTTGGTATGGCGGAATGAATGCGGCTACTGGTGGCTCGGTAACGGTGGGGGAGCTCACCGCCATGATCATTTTCGTTGGGATGTTATTTCGTCCATTGCGCCAGTTGGCGGATCGTTTTAATACCCTTCAGATGGGAATGGTCGCATCAGAGCGTGTTTTGAATTTATTAGATAATGAGCGGGATATAGAGCCTAATGGTTCGGTCCAATTATCTCAGCTCAAAGGTGCCATCGCATTTAAAGACGTACACTTCCATTACAATGCGGATGAGCCCATCTTACGAGATGTCTCCTTCGAAGTTGCACCTGGAGAAACGGTAGCTATTGTTGGAGCGACGGGCGCAGGAAAAAGTACCATTATTTCGGTACTCATGGGCTTTTATCCGTACCAGAAAGGTTCAGTGTCGATTGACGGACATGAATTGACCACGCTAGACTTGCACAAACTTAGAACTCAGCTAGCGCTTGTGCTTCAAGATGTATTCCTCTTTTCCGATACGGTGCGTTCCAACATCGTTTTAGGAGAAACACAAATTACCGATCAGCAAATTATGGAGGCAGCTTCAGCGATCGGTATTAAGGAATTCATAGATGGTTTGCCTCAGGGCTTGGACTACAACGTGCAAGAACGTGGTGGAGTGCTTAGTGCTGGACAGCGTCAGCTGCTAGCCTTCTTACGTGCATATATTACAGATCCTAGCGTACTCATACTCGATGAGGCGACCTCGAGCATCGATTCGCATACAGAGGAGCTCATCCAGCGCGCATTAATAGCACTTACCAAGGACAGAACTTCTGTGATTATAGCACACCGTCTATCCACTATTCAACATGCAGATCGCATTATTGTATTAGATAAGGGTAAGGTCGTTGAGGTAGGGAATCACGCAGCACTTTTAGAGGCAAAAGGCGCTTATCACAATCTTTATGAGAAACAATTTGCCAGCGAAGCCTAAGAAACGGCGTAGGCAAATCATCTTCCAATAAAAAAAGCAGCTTCTCGAAGGAATCGAGAAGCTGCTTTTTTATGTTGAACAGAGGGCTAGAATATTAGCCGTTCATTGAAATTAAGAATTCTGCATTGTCCTTGGTTTGACGCATGCGTTCTTTCAAGAATTCCATCGCTTCAATAGGTGTCATGTCAGCAAGGTACTTGCGCATGATCCACATTCTCTGTAGCACATCTGGTGCAAGAAGTAGATCTTCTTTACGAGTTCCACTTTCAATAAGATTGATTGCAGGCCAGATTCTACGGTTCGCGATACGGCGGTCAAGCTGCATCTCCATGTTACCTGTTCCTTTGAACTCTTCAAAGATCACTTCGTCCATTTTAGAACCTGTGTCGATCAGTGCTGTCGCTAGAATGGTTAATGAACCACCGCCTTCGATGTTACGTGCCGCTCCAAAGAAGCGCTTTGGTTTTTGTAATGCGTTTGCATCAACACCACCCGAAAGAATTTTACCTGAAGCAGGACTTACGGTATTGTAAGCACGAGCTAAACGTGTTATGGAGTCCAGCATGATAATCACATCATGACCACATTCTGTCATACGCTTCGCTTTCTCAAGAACGATATTAGCAACCTTCACGTGACGGTCTGCGGGCTCATCAAATGTAGACGCAACAACTTCGGCGTTTACACTGCGGCTCATATCTGTAACTTCTTCAGGGCGTTCATCAATCAGAAGAACGATCATGTAAGCTTCTGGGTGGTTAGCTGCAATAGCGTTAGCTACCTCTTTCATCAAGGTAGTTTTACCTGTCTTTGGTTGTGCTACGAGAAGTCCACGCTGCCCTTTACCTATAGGAGAGAACAAATCAATAATACGAGTAGACACAGAAGACTGGCGAGTGGTAATGTCAAACTTCTCATTTGGGAATAGGGGAGTCAGGTGTTCAAATGAAACGCGATCTCTTACATATTCAGGGCTACGGCCATTTATGGTGTTCACCTTTACTAGAGGGAAGTATTTCTCACCTTCTCGTGGAGGTCGAACCTCTCCACTGACCGTATCACCGGTTTTGAGACCGATGCTGCGAATTTGATTTTGACTTACGTAAATATCATCCGGTGAGTTCAAATAGTTGTAATCTGAACTTCTCAGGAATCCATACCCATCGGGCATAATTTCTAAAACACCCTCGTTTGCAATGATGCCTTCGAAATGGAATTCTTTTGGACGTTTTCTGCGATTATCGTTGCGGTTGTCGTTGTTTTTGTTGCGGTCGTTACGATCGTTGCGATTTCTATTGCGATCGCCTTTTTCGTTGTTTGCCGGCTTATCCTTAGATGCTTCTACACGGTCGCCTTTCTCCTGGCGTTCGTGATTTGAAGTTTTTTCTTTGGTCCCTTCATTGCGGTTAGAATGAGGACGCTCTTTGCGTTCACTACGTTCTGTTCGCTCGTTAGGTTTACGATCTCTTTGATTACCGCCTTGCGGTTTATCGCCCGTTCTATTCGGTTTTTTTTGTGGCTGCTCAGTAGCGACGTTCTCTTGCTGAGGCTGTGTTGCCGGTGCAGTAGAAGCGTCATCGCTAGGGGCATTTTTCTGTCCTGTCACCTTTAAAATTGCTTCAACGAGCTCACCTTTTTTCAGGTATTTGGCTTTAGGAATAGATAATGAGGTGCCCAATTCTTTTAATTCAGGCAATTTGCGAGCCTGCAAATCCTTTTCACTCAACATGTTCTGTGGAAATAGATATTCAAATGACGTTCACACGAATGGTGTCGTCCGGTCTTTCTGACTACAATAATAAAGAGTTTAAACGCTACTAACTACCTTGCGGTACTGTTTTTTTCGAACTTTATTAAAAATCACAACGGATGATTCAACGCATTCAGACTTTATATCTATTTGGCGCAGCGATCATTAGCGCTGTTTCCGCATTCTTTTTACCGCTCTACCAGATAGAGGGTGAATTCTTCTCCGCTACCGCTCATGCCGGATCTTTTGGTGGATTTGGTACCTGTATGGCCTTGTTTAGTGGTGCGATTCTGCTTTTTAACAATAGAAACTTACAACTCTTAGTGGTTCGTATTGGGATGTTGGTTAGCCTGTTCGTTCTGGGATATTTAATTTATCTGATTAACTCGACAGGTGCTTCCGCAAGCTGGGGCGCTATCATGCCTTTTATACTGGTTGTCTTGGCATTCTTGGCTTCAAAGGGCATTCAAAAAGACGAAAAGAAAGTTCGTTCTCTCGACCGTCTGCGCTAGGAGATTACCTCATTTAGTAGATAGGCAGTGAAGAGACCTGAAGATTCGTTCTACTGTCCCAGAATACGTGTTGCAGTCCATTGGTCAAATAGATGTAAGAGGCTTGTAAGGTATTGTTGTAGTTAAAGGCCTGGTTAAAAGTATTTTGGCTCAGTTTGACGCTAGGAGCTTTACACTCCACTAAAATGAATGGCTTGTCCTGCTTGTATACTAGAATATCACTGCGTTTCTGCTTGTGTACGGTGGTAAGTCCACTCTCTACGGCGATTAGTGAAGCTGGGTATTTGTGCAGGAGTATATAACCAATTGTGTGTTGACGAACCCACTCTTCGGGAGTAGCGACCAACCATTTTTTTCGAATAATGTCCCAAATCTGTAGGACATTGTCCGTGGTGCGGATCTTTACATAATCGCGTGTTGCAGTAGGGAATTGGAGCGAAGGTAGGTCCACGTAAATCAGTGAATTTTAGGGTTGTAAAGCTTGGGGTACTTTCCCTTTACATCTTTATACAGCGCTTCAATCTCATCTAAAGTTGCATTCATTTCACCGGCTTTAACTACCCCGAGCAGTCCCGCAGATTTCTTCGCATAGTCTAAATATCCTAGCGAGATACCTACGTCAGCTTGCTTCGCAATGTGATAGAAGCCCATGCGCCATTTATCAACGCGTTTACGAGTACCTTCAGCTGAGATCATCAAATTGAAATTGGTATCTCGAAGAATTCCAGCACTAGTTTCTACCAGGTTAGAACGTTGTTTACGGTTTACGCCAATCCCGCCGAGCCATTTAAAAAAGCCAAAGAAATACCAATTCATGTAGAAATCCTTGATGAGGAACTTTACCGGCATTCTCATCAGCCAAAATGCACCTAATGAATAGACGATATCCCAATTAGAGGTGTGTGGAGCTGCAAGTGTAACGGTATTGAGTGCTTGCTTTTTGAGTTCGTCGGGGGCGTCTAACTTCCATCCGGTAATCCAAAAGACGATTTTAGCAATTGCGTATTTCATGTGGTTATTTCATGCTGTGATTGGAGGAGCTAAGATACTTCTTCAAACCAATCTGGGGGGAATCCGACAAGGAAGGCTTTCTTACTTGCCCTGGTTAACGCTGTATATAGCCATTTGTAGTAAATAGGTGAGGGGCCGTCAGGCAGGTAAGGGTGCTCGATAACGACTTGTTCCCATTGACCTCCTTGGCTTTTATGGCAGGTTATGACGTAACTGAATTTTACTTGAAGCGCATTGAAATAGGGGTCGTTTTTAACTGCCTCGTATTTTTTTCCTTTGCTGCTGAGGTAGCTGTATTTCGCCATCATTTGTTCATACAGGCTGTTGCTTTGAGCAGAGGTCAATGCTGGACCTTCAGTGGTGAGGGTGGTCAAGTTTAGCAAGACGTCTATGGCACTTTCCTCAGGGTAATCAACAAACCAAACCGTCGCCTCGCAGTAGGTAAGGCCGTAGCGTTCATGGATATTTCTGATGGACTTCACCTCGCCAATCTCACCATTTGCAATAAAGCCCATTTTGCTTTTTTCAGGGAGCCAGAAGTAGTTGTTTTTAACGACCATGAATTGGTCTCCTGCAGAAATCTGATCCTCCTGAAATTTGATTCTACCACGTATTCCCTGGTTGTAACTATTCGCTTTCTTGTTGCTACGAACAATCATCGTACTACCTTCACTGCTTCCGCTGTAGAGATCTTCGAAAATATCTTGAAGTTGATAACCGTCCTCCACACGAATCAAGTCAGGCCCGGACTCTAAAAGGGGTGGTTCACTGCTGTCGTCTTCGATGAGCGTGCGTAAAAGGGTGGCGTTTTTTAAAATATGACTATCCAATGCCTGGCGCGTTACATTTCTTAAGGTGTGCTCGCTAGCATTAATTCCGAGACCTAAGAAATGATTTTCAGAAAGTGCGGGGCTCTGAGGTTGACCGACAGGAGGTAGCTGTGCAGGATCACCAACTAAAATGAGGTTGTTGCTAGGATCTGTAAAGACAAACTCAAGAAGATCGTCTAACAGTGAGTTGCCTCCGAGAGTGCTGTCATTTCTCGTGGCCACAAGTCCCGCCTCATCTACCACAAATGTGGTGTTTTTATGAGGGTTGTTGGCTAGCACAAAACTGGCTGCACCCCCAGATCCAACGCGGGGCCGATACAGGGATCGGTGAATGGTATAGGCGCTTCTATGCGTCGCACCACTTAATACTTTTGCGGCACGGCCGGTAGGTGCCATCAACACAATCTTCTTTCCGTGTTTTTTATGAACCGCCACTACGCTTCTGAGGATGGTGGTCTTACCAGTACCTGCGAAACCCTTTACAATCATCACTTCTGGCATGATTCTTCGGATACTGAGATAAACGGCCAATTTGCGCAATAGCACATCTTGATCCTCCGTCGGTTCGAAAGGAAAGTAGCCTTTTAGGTCAGAGTATGTGGATTGGGGTGCGAGCAATGGAATTTTATTGTAGTTTTGGGGCCATTAATGTTGATTTAGACCATGAATTCAAAGGTACAACTCGGAATCAAAGTAGTTCTTATCCTACTTTCAGCTTATTTGACTGTTCGCATTTACAACAGTATCATGCAACCTATTAAATTCCAGCGTATTGAGCGTACACGTTTGTGTGACGTTACTGAGCAGTTGGAAAGTATTCGCGAAGCACAGCTTGCTTACAAGAGCGAAAATGGTGCATTTAGTGCTTCTATTGACGAGTTGGTTGGTTTCGTAGATACAGGTGTAATCAACATCATCGAGCGTAAGGATACGAACTTTATGTACTACGATAATGTATACCAGAAGGACATGAATAAGGATTCTGTAATCATTCGTGTCCTAGGTCAAGAGCCTGTGGCTATAGCCTTATTCGGTGAAGGTTTTGATGCACAGACATTGAGAACTATCAACGGTACAGATTCAACGTTCACTATGGATGCTGGTCAAATCACCAAGAACGGTGTAGACGTAGCAACTTTCGAAGTGAGCGCTCCTTACAAAACGATTTTTGCCGATATTGCTAGTAAATACCCGCAAGCCTTTGGGAAAGTTGAAAACAAAGCTTTGACCATCGGATCGCTAACAGAACCAACTATCAGTGGTAACTACGAGAACTCATACTGTAAAGCAGAATAATATAGACCCAGCCTTCCAAAATGCGAAGGCAGAGGAAAGTGTATTGTCCATCCTGTATTCTCAGGATGGACTTTCTTTTTTGGTACGTCATGTAACGACACGTCAAGTGTACCTAACGGGGTTCATTCCTTCGGACTTACTTAGTGACGACCCCATCAAGGAAGTTCTCCAGTCCTTTCCTGAGCGACCTTCAAAGGTGAAGCTGGTAGTTGCTTTTGACAATGCTACTTTGTTACCGAAAGAGTTAGTGTCTGATGATCCGCAGTGGGCGTCGAAGATTCTAGGGGCTGCATCAAACTTTACGGACACCTCTGATTCGCTAGGGATGCAAGTGATTGCCGCCGCTAGTGAGCGGGAGGTCGAGTTGACTAAAGTTTCGAAGGTTGAAGTTCAGCACTTATGGCTTTCACAGATGGAGGCATTGAAGCCGAAACAAGGTGAAGAGGTTTGGGTACACTTGTTTGGAAATAGAATGCTATTGCTTGCCGCGAAGGCGGGCAAATGGGAATTGGTCAACAGTTTTCCTTGCAGCGATGAACAAGAGTTTATTTATCACCTAGGAAATGCTGTAGAACAACTGGGCTACGATCGAGCGACTATGAAATTGGAGCTCAGTGGGTATGCAGCAGTGAGTTACAAAGAATTTATCTCACCATATTTTGGTGTGATTAGTGTATTTAAATCTAAAAATTGGGCACAGATATCTAGTGCCCTTCAGGGTTGGGATCCCTCGGAGTACGCTCCTTTATTACGTCTATGAGAATTGTAAGTGGAAAGTGGCGCAGTAAGCGCATAATGGCACCTAAAGATTTGCCCTCACGTCCGACGACCGATTTCGGGAAAGAGGCCTTGTTTAACATCTTGAACAACAGGTACTATTTCGAGGATCTACGGGTATTGGACTTGTTCGCAGGAACCGGTAATATTAGCTATGAGTTTGCTTCACGAGGTACGCAAGAATTGACTTGTGTGGACATGAATAAGCAATGTGTCCGCTTCATATCCAAGACTGCTGAAGAGTTAGGTGTGGACATTCAAACGGTACAAGGTGATGCGCTGATGTGGGTACGTCGTGCCGTTACGCAATATGATATTGTCTTTGCAGATCCACCTTATGATTTTGAGGGGTACGAGGAATTGGCCACAGGAATCATTCAAAACGAGCTCATTGCTGAAGGAGGAGAGGCAATCATCGAACACAGTGACCAAACTGACCTTAGCCATTTACCGGGCTTTGTGGAGCACCGTCGTTATGGTCATGTTAATTTCAGCTTCTTCAATCGTCCCGAAGAAATCGAAACGGAGGAAGAATAAACCGCGTAGAAAACGCTATTTCCTAGTTTTACTACTGCTTGAGAAAATCAGCCAAAGCTTTGATAGCACGGCCTCGGTGTGAAATACGTCCTTTTTCCGCACTGTCCATCTCTGCAAACGTTATTTCGTAGCCTTCTGGTTGGAAAATAGGATCATAGCCAAAGCCTTGTGCTCCGCTTTTTTCTTTGCGAATGGTGCCTTCAACGGTGCCGTTAAAAACGTGCTGATTTCCATCTAGAATCAAGGCAACTGCAGTACGGAATCTTGCTGTACGATCAGTTTTGTCTTTGAGTCCGTCCAACACTTTTGCCATGTTCTGCTCAGGGTCTTTGTCAGGGCCACCATAGCGTGCGCTGTACACGCCAGGCTCTCCACCTAGTGCGTCAATCTCTAATCCAGTGTCATCCGAAAAACAGCTCAGTCCATATTTCGACCATATGGTTCGTGCCTTAACAAGCGCATTTCCCTCGAGGGTAGGCTCGTTTTCAGGAATGTCCTCATGGTCATTAAGCTCCGTTAGCCCAATAACTTCATATTTAGGAGCTAATAATTCCTTTACCTCTTGTAACTTGTTCGCATTATGCGTTGCAAAAACCAATTTCATACTGCACATTTTTCATGAGCAAAAGTACACTCCTAGTCCGTGCCTTAGGGCCCATCGTTGCATTTCTTTTTTCGTGGCATGGAGCATTTGCGCCTGAATATTCCTTACTCGGGGTGGGTGCTTGGATGCTGATTTGGTGGATGAGCGAGACTGTCCACTTGGCGGTAACGGCCCTGCTTCCGCTCTTGATCTTTCCTCTGTTAGGTATCACGGAAGCAAAAGCTATGGGAAGTTATTATGCACATCCTTTGGTGTATTTGTTTTTTGGAGGATTTGTGCTCGCGCTAGCGTTGGAGAAGACCAATCTTCATTACAGAATCGCACTGTGGATTTTGCGTAAAACGGGAACCGGCAACCAAGGACTGTTGCTCGGGTTCATGATCGCAACAGGTTGTATGTCTATGTGGATTTCAAATACGGCCACTTCCATAATGATGTTGCCCATCGCTACAAGTGTGCTTGCCGTTTTACCGAAAGCAACATCTGAAGCAATGAGTCGCCCCATTTTGCTAAGTATTGCGTGGAGTGCGAACATAGGAGGCATGGCCACCTTGATTGGGACGCCCCCGAACATGATCTTTGCAGGCTTCCTCAGTGACCAATTCTCTCGAGAGATCGGCTTTGTCGAATGGTTGCCCGTAGGACTCAGTGCTTCCATACTCATCGGTACAATCGCCTATTTATTACTACGACGCAGTCTTCCTGAGGCGTCCTCACAGAAAGAAGTAGCCGATGCGTCTGCCTGGATTGAAGAAGAATGGACCAAACTAGGAGGGTTAACTCCAGTACAAAAGCGTGTAGCATGGATCTTTTTCTCCACCGCGCTATTGTGGATTGTGCGCCCATATCTAGGCCAGTTGTCATCACACGTAGCTTGGAGCGACACAGGTATTTCATTGATGAGCGCTGTACTGCTCTTTAGTTTGACAGCAGAGAAGAAGCCGATTTTAGAATGGAAAGACACTGCATCATTGCCGTGGGGAATACTCGTGCTGTTTGGCGGTGGGCTCGCATTAGCGGGGACGCTTCAGTCCAGCGTATGGTTTGATCATATGGGCCAATTCCTTCAATCTTTCCAAGGTGCCTCTTTACTTTTCTGGCTCTTCGTTATGGCGCTCCTCGGTGTATTCGCTACGGAATTTTTAAGCAACATGGCGCTGGTTAGTGCGCTTCTTCCGCTCGTCCTTATACTTTCTGTAGCTTTTGATATGCCTATGGAGTTGCTAGCATTGCCGCTTGTTCTTGGAGCGAGCTGTGCGTTTATGCTGCCGATGGCTACACCACCGAATGCGATTGTGTTTTCCACTGGAAAGCTGACCGTGCCTTACATGATGGGACGAGGCGCTGTGCTTAATGTGATTGCTGTACTCATCTTAGTTGGGCTGAGTTACTTCCTCGAGATCATGGGCTAACGAGTTGTTCGGGCTGTTCGAGCACTTTTTCAGGCATTCCTGAACGGATCAAATCCCCCATAGCATTGATCCACTCCATCTTAAGCTGGGTGCGTGAATACAGTAAGCTTATCTCACGCGAAGGAGTCGGCTCTGCGATGGGTTTTACAAATGGTCGGTATTTTTCAGGTAGGTCAATCGCTGTTAAATAGGGAAGTAGCGTCATTCCAAGTCCACGATGCGCCAGTTTAACGAGTGTATCAAAGCTGCCGCTTTCCATGTTCAGGCCAGTGACGCCTGTCTGTGCCGCATTGCAAATTTTCAATACGCTGTTTCTGAAGCAGTGTCCTTCGTTCAGGAGTAGTAGCTCTTTTGCATTGATCTCCGAAGCTAATAAGAACGTGTCCTTGTTCATGGGGTGGTACTCCGGCACAAAGGCCATGAACGGTTCATAGTACAAGGCTTGTTCTAGGATGCCTTTTTCCTCTAAAGGAGTTGCTGCGATACCGACATCGATGCGGTCTGTACGCAACGCTTCAATCATGTCTTCGGTCTTCAATTCTTCCACACGAAGACGGATCTTTGGATATTTCTTCGTGAATTCAGGAATAAATCGTGGGAGCAGACTGGATGCTATCGTTGGGATCACGGCTAGATTGAGCTCTCCTTCAAACGAACCTTTGATTTGCTTGGCCATGTTTTCGAGGACATCAGATTCATAGATGACCTTTCTGGCTTGATCGATCAACTTCTCGCCAAGTGGTGTCGGGACAATAGGATGTTTACTACGGTCGAAAATCAATATATCGAGCTCTTCTTCAAGCTTTTGGATTTGCATGCTGAGCGTTGGCTGTGTGACAAAGCAAGCTTCTGCCGCACGTGCAAAGTGGCGGTGGTTGTCGACCGCAACGATATATTTAAACTGGGTGATAGTCATATGCTATTGATGTTAAGGGTGTGATAGAAAACAAAAATACACAGAGTAAATTGGCTACCCAACTTCCAAGGTACTTTTATGCCAATTATGGATCCGAAAAGGCTATTTGAAATTCGAGAGAAAACCCTACCTGTTGAAGGGTTGGGAGAGTCGATGATGCCGTGGTACCGTAAAATGACAATGCCTAGCGAGGCACGCGTTGCTGCTGCGAAAAAGGCTGCAGTGTTAATTCATGTTTTCGCTGGAGAGCAAGATTTAGAAGTATTGTACATGCGCCGACCGGTGTATGAAGGTACCCATGGTGGGCAAGTGAGTTTCCCAGGTGGGAAGGTAGAGTTGCACGATCAGAGTATGCTGGATACTGCCTTGCGCGAGGCTGAGGAAGAAGTGGGTTTACAAGCGCAACATCTCGAAGTGGTTCGACCATTGAGTCCTTTATATATCCCACCGAGTGATTTTATGGTGTATCCATTTGTGAGTTTCGGGAAGGAGCGGCCTGAATTGGTGCTAGATCCGACGGAGGTTGCGCACACGTTTTCGATTCCTCTAGAAGCGCTTTGCTCGCAAGATTTGATTGGAGAAACGTCTGTGGACACGAAGATGGGTAAAATGCAAGTGCCTGCTTACCACTTTGGCGGTGAAGTGATTTGGGGTGCTACAGCGATGATGACAGCAGAATTCATAGCCCTACTTTCATAAGCGTTATATTTGCGCTCCGAATAACAAGCGTATTCAGCAACACATGACGTTAAATCCATTTAAAAAGGACAGCTTCGGCTACAATCTACTGATCAAAAGAGCAGTCATCTTTGTTTTTGGTTTGGTCACTTGGTACCGATTTTTCAGGCTTAATAGTGTACAGATAGTCGGTGGCGACAAGCTCAAAGACCTGCCAGAGCGCGGTGTGTTGTTCGTTTCGAACCATCAAACGTATTTTGCTGATGTAAGCGCGATGTATCAAGTCTTTAATGCGGCTGAAAATCAGGTGTATAATCGAGTTCCCTTCTTTACGCTATTTCGCCCGAAAATGAATATTTTCTTTGTGGCTGCTGCGGAAACGATGAAGCGTGGTTTGTTACCGAAATTGATGCAATATGCCGGTTCAGTAAGTATCAAGCGCACGTGGCGTGAAGCCGGTAAAAATGTGAATCGCGCAGTAGATCCGAAAGATATCGACAACATCAAGCGTGCTATGGAAACCGGCTGGACCATCACTTTCCCGCAAGGGACTACACGTCCTTTTGTTAAAGGGCGTCGAGGAACAGTACATTTGATAAGAGAATTGAATCCTGTGGTAGTGCCCGTAGTCATCGATGGGTTCCGTCGAGCCTTCGATAAAACAGGTATGTTTGTGAAGAGTACGGGTAACCTTCTAAATATTACCTTTAAGGAACCTTTAGAGCTCGACTTTAGCAAAGGCAATGATGATTTATTAGACCAGATCATGGAAGCTATCGAGCAGGCGCCAGAATTTTTGAAAGTAAAAGACGAATGAGACATTTAATTTTAGGTATTGCAGCAGTATTGTTTCTCGCTTCTTGTGAGCGTGATATCCCCGTGGTAGATCCTGCGGCGTTAGACAATCGCAATGTTCACATCCGACTATTCAAGTACTTTGATAATCAAGTGTTAGATACAAGTAAGGTATACATGATAAATGGTGATGTCATCAAACTAGATCATGCCTATTTGACCTTGAGTGGAGCAGAGTTCATTAGTGCTAACGAAGAAGATACCATTCGCACAGAGAGTGATTTGTCAATGGTAGATATGTTGGTGACGGATCAGGTGAAATTGGCTTATCTTCCAAAAGGTTCGTACAACGGTCAAATCAACTACTCGATAGGGTTAGATAGCGCCCGTTCATTTACTCCACCAGCAAATCTTGAGATGTCTAACCCGCTGAGCAAGGGGGATGTTTGGAATGGTGACGTTCTAGGGCATAGCTATTTCCAGCTTGAAGGACGCGTTTTTGATGCCGCTGATACGACTTTCAATACCCCGAAGAATACGTTTACATGGCGTCTGGCCACACCGGATATGGCACTCGCTCGCGAAGAAAAGCGCAATTTTAATATCAGCGAGAATGGTGATGTAGTGTTCGTGCTCAATTTTGATCTAGACAAACTCTTTGTTGGGTTGAGTCCTTCAGCGATGCCTGAGATTAATTCTGATGCAGGCAACAGTGCTGATTACTTTTTGGCCCAAGTTTTGCGGGATAACCTACAAAGCGAATTCGTCTTCAAACTCTAGCTCTTATGAAAAAGATCCTTCTCCTCGCATTTAGTACGCTCTTATTAGCCTCTTGCGGGAATCGCGAGAAGGAAATTGGGCTGCATTTTGAACTGACCTCAGATGCTTCATATCATACGGTTGGGGATACCTTATTCAAAGGTGATACTGCTATTGCCTTTGATTTGTTCCATCTATATCTTTCTGATTTGTCTCTAAATGGAGCTGTAGTAGAGCCGGTTTGGTTCATCAATACATCAGATACAGCGACTACTTCAATCAAGCTTCCTTTGAAGAAAACTGCGACTAGTTTTTCACTCGGCTTAGGTCTAAATGAGACGCAAAACGCCTCAGATCCTACGTCTTTTGAGACCACTCATCCACTATCGAGTGCAAAGGCGATGTACTGGTCTTGGGCTTCGAAATACAGATTTGTGAAAGCCGATGGACGTGTCAATCATACAGGTCAGCTTGGCTCGGGCGATTTGTCTTTAATATGGCATACGGGACTTGATACCTTGTACCGCACCAGATCTTATGATCTTACCATAGAGCCAGGTGACGAGCTTTATGTTACTTTGGATCTAGACGCGCTTATCAGTGCTTTAAGTATGGAGCATCAAATCTTTACACATACGGACGTTACGACCTATGACGTCGCCGAGGCTGTGACGGATGAAATGATTCAATCTATCGGGGTGGAAGTGCGCTAAACATCTCCTCCGGTCCAACTTACTTCGTACGATCAATACAAAAAAGGCCCTCGAATTTCGAGGGCCTTTTTTGTAGTCAAAGCTTGTGGATTCCGCGCTACCTAAAGAGTACGCTAATTTTAACTCCCGCAAGTAATGCTGGGGTTGTATTTCTACTTTCATTCAAGACGTAGCTGCTAATAAAAACGCCGCTGGCCGGGTCGAACTCTTGTACATAATCCGTTGTTTTTCTGCTCTTCTGACGAATGGCTGCACCGATGAACCAGTCTAAAATCATGCGTTCAGAGGGACGACTTTGGTAGCCTAAAGTGAAACCGATGTCTGACCAACGAAACATCTCATTTACGGTAGTATCCATTCCCGTATTGTTGCTCGTGGTATTGAAGTCTTGTGCATAATTTCTCTGGTTCAGGTTGAAGGCGATGTAATAGCCGTCTTGGAATGCGTTGCCTTCGGGGAAAAACTTCGCGTTAAACAAACCACTGTACGACAGTTTCGAAACCGTTTCTCCGTCACCGCGGTTGCTGTACCCTCGTATCAAATCTTCCGTGAGGTTGAACGTAGTCAAACCAAGTCCTGCTTCAAGGGTGAAGTAGTCGTTCATTTTTCGTTCATACGAAAGCGGAATATCTCCAGCGAATAAAGCTACCGGGCTAAGTTTTACCGCATGGTTATAGCGGCTGTAGTACAGTCCGCCATTCATTCCATTTACAGCCGATGAACGAATGCTAGGGCTGATAGGTGCGGAAGAGCTATTTAAGTCGCGTTTCCTTACCACCACTGCTTGTGCATTTGCCTCGGCAAAGGTGAAGGCGGTCAGAATAAGGGTGTATATAATTCTTCGCATAGTCATTCGATTTAGTTAGATGGTACGTATCTTCCAAATTCAATCGGGTCAATAGACCAATTAAAGTACAAAAACTTTACCGTTTTTATGAAAATCTTCCAGAAAAGGGCCTTGAGTCTGTTGATTCTCCTTGTAAGTGTAACAAGTGCAACTGCGCAGGGTTCATATCCAATCTTAGAGTGGAGTCCAGAATATAATTCTCGTCGCGCAAAATTTGATCGTGTCCTTCAAGTTGGGGACGAAGGCTTTTACACGTATCGTCCAGCCGCCGCGGGAATCGTAGCGGGCAATAGAGATGAGTACTTTGCATATTATGACAGGTACAGCTTAAATGAAAATTGGCTCTTGAAAAATCCGCGCTGGGAATGGGAAGGTCGCCGTGTCGATTTCAAGGAAAGTTTAATGATAGATAATGTTCAGTACCTCTTTTATGAGAGTTACGACCGTACTCAAGACGTACGCAAACTTTTGTGTCGCACATTGGATACGAACGCGAACCTAAGCGAGCCAAAGCTGGTCGAAACCTTAGACTCACGCCGTCGCTCTAGAGGTGGGTTTACGATTGAATTAAGCCAAGATCGCACGAAGATTGCCATATTTACGAATCCTCCATTCGAACGTAAGGGAGCGGAAACGTTCTACGTTCGAATCTACAATGCAGCACTGATCGAAGAATGGAATGCCGAAGTAGAACTTACTTATCGCGATAGAAACTTTAGTATTATGAGTTTCGATGTGACCAATTCTGGCGACGTTTACGTACTCTCCAAATATGATGAAACTCCCAACTTCGGATCTGTCAACGGTCGTGATGTCGAATATAAATTGATGCGAATTACCGCCGGTACAGAAAATAACATCTCGGAATTTGATTTGGGTCTGCGCAATATGTTCATCCACAGCATCGGATTAGAGTGCGATTTAAAAGATGGCGAGATGGCCATTTCAGGATTTTACGGCAAACGCAGTTCTTGGGATATGGATGGCGCGATTTACCTCAGTGTAGACCAGGCAAAAGGAGAAGTGGTTTCTTCAAATTTAAATCCATTTTCAGAGGAATTCGTAGGTCAATTCAATCGATACCGTGCGCGCCGTGGTAAGGGCATCCGTCGCAATTTCGTCTTCCGCCAATTCGTCCCTCGTCCAGACGGTGGAGCATACGTCATTGCTGAAGACTACGAAATGCGTATCCAAACCGTACAAACCTCCAGGGGGGTGACGGTGACCAACTATTACTATTACTACAATGATGTGATTGTTCTTAGCATCGGTAAAGAAGGCGAGGTCGACTGGTACGCGCATCTCCCTAAACGCCAGAGTTCAATGAATGATGGCGGGTTTTACCTGGGGTACACCTTCCTGATCAATGATGCCGGTCTTCATTTCGTGTACAATGACCATCGAAAAAATGCGAAGCGCTGGGGTAAGAAGCCGATGCGTGCAATCACGAATGCAAAGAATGGCAATTTAGTTATGGTCAGTGTTTCTCACGATGCTGAGATGACCTACACGTTGCTTAACCGTAACAAACGCCAGAAATTCCGTGTTTCACCGCGTTCATCTCGTCTCGCAAATGACGGCTATGACGGAGCGGTTCTATTATCTTTGCGCGGCTCTCGAATACGTTTCGGGAACTTATATTTTGAGAAGGACGAAGAATAACCCATGAGAATACATTTTATCGCAATCGGCGGGAGTGCTATGCATAATCTTGCCATCGCCCTGCAGCAAGGCGGACACCACATCACAGGTTCTGACGATCAGATTTTTGAGCCGTCCCGTGGACGACTTGATGCAAAAGGGTTATTGCCAGAATCGGACGGTTGGTTCCCAGAGAAAATCACCGAAGAACTCGATGCAATCATTCTCGGCATGCATGCTCGCGAGGACAACCCTGAACTAAAGAAAGCGCAAGAGTTAGGCATAAATATCTTTAGTTACCCAGAGTTCCTCTATGAAGTATCTAAGAACATGACTCGTGTCGTGATTGCGGGTTCGCACGGGAAAACGACGACTACGGCGATGGTGCTGCATGCGATGCAACATGCAGGATTACCTACCAACTACATGGTTGGCGCTCAGCTCGAAGGCTTTGATTGCATGGTCGAGCTTGAAAGTGGCAGCGAATTTATGGTCATGGAAGGGGATGAGTACTTGAGCTCTCCTATCGATCGTCGCCCGAAATTTCATCTCTACCGCCCCAATATCACGGTGATTACCGGCATTGCTTGGGATCATATCAATGTGTTCCCCACTTTTGAGGATTACGTGGACCAATTCCGCCAGTACCTCGAGACTATTGAGCCGGGTGGAGCATTGATTTACAACGAACGCGATGAGGTCTTGAAGAAATTGGTAGAAGAGTCAGACGCACCAGTAAAGCGCTTTCCATATAGTCTACCCACTTCGACCATAGAGGATGGCACGACGTATATCGAAACTGCTGAAGGAATGATGCCTTTGCAAGTTTTTGGAGAACACAATCTTTCCAACCTTGAAGCTGCCCGCTGGATTTGCTTGGAGATGGGCTTGCAAGAGGACGATTTTCACGATGCAATTATGAGTTTCTCTGGAGCACAAAATCGCATGGAGCTTTTCCATGAAGGAGCCATTAATGTGTACCGCGACTTTGCGCATGCACCGTCAAAGGTAAGTGCTGCCGTAAAAGCACTCGCAGCACAGTTTGGCAAGGTTCGAACCGTCTTAGAACTACACACATTCTCTAGTCTTAATCCAGAATTTTTACCGCAATACAGTGGAGCGATGGAAGGAGCGAACGATGCATGGGTTTATTTCAGCCCGGATGCAGTTGCTCATAAAAAGCTCCCGACGCTCTCCAAGGAGGACGTTGCAGCTGCCTTCGGTGCAGGTGTTCGCGTATTCGATACCGCCCAAGAGCTAGAAGAAGCGCTTAGAGATGTCGGCGAAAATAAAGCCGTAGTAATGATGAGCAGCGGGAATTTTGGAGGGATTGACCTCAAAGCAGTATTTCAAACATATTAATGAGTAAATTTGCAATATGAGCAAACGTGAAATCATTGATGCGAGAGAATTGAATATAGCCTTGAACAGGCTCTGTTGCAAACTCATTGAAAATCATGGTGATTTTTCGAATTCAATTCTCATCGGACTACAACCAAGAGGAGTCAAGGTTTTAGAACGTCTAGTAGGCCTTCTCGAATCGGATTATCAAGTAAAAGACATCCGTACTGGAGTGTTGGACATCACCTTCTTTCGAGATGATTTTCGCCACAGATCAGGACATCTTCAGGCGAATAAAACTCGCATTGAACATCTTGTAGAAAACCAGAATGTGGTCTTTATTGATGATGTTCTTTACACAGGACGTAGTGTTCGAGCGGCCATGGATGCTATACTAAGCTATGGACGTCCGTCGAAAATGGAATTGCTCACATTGATTGATCGAAGATTTTCTCGCGATCTCCCTATCCAGCCCGACTATAAAGGCCGCCAGGTAGATTCTATTGCTTCACAGCGTGTAGAAGTACTTTGGAAAGATGTTGATGGACGAGACGCTGTACTAATAACGGAACCTACTTCATGAGCGAATTATCTGTGAATCATTTGCTGGGTATCAAACACCTCACTGCTGAGGACATCCAGCTTATTCTCGATACGGCAACCCAGTTTAAAGAGGTCATTAATCGACCAATTAAAAAAGTGCCAACGCTTCGCGATATTACCATCGCCAATCTCTTTTTTGAAAATTCAACTAGAACGCGTCTGTCGTTTGAATTGGCAGAAAAACGTCTAAGTGCTGATGTAGTTAACTTTTCTGCGGCTTCTTCTTCTGTTAAAAAAGGAGAAACGTTAGTGGATACGGTGAACAACATACTCTCCATGAAGGTGGATATGGTGGTGATGCGTCATCCGAATCCAGGTGCTGGTGAATTCCTAGCTCAGCATGTCGATGCATCCATCGTAAATGCAGGAGACGGAGCTCACGAACATCCGACTCAAGCATTGCTTGATGCTTTTTCGATCCGAGAAGCTGTCGGTACCTTGGAAGGTACAAAGGTGGCTATCGTTGGGGATATCGTGCACTCACGTGTAGCGCTTTCAAACGTATTGCTTTTAAAGAAAATGGGTGCTGAGGTTATGGTCTGCGGACCTACTACGCTCGTCCCTAAATACATGCATACTCTAGGTGTTCGAGTTGAACACAATCTACAAACGGCCATTGAGTGGTGTGATGTAGCGAATATGCTTCGCGTTCAGCACGAACGTCAAGACATCAAATATTTCCCGTCCATCGCTGAGTACCGCGCTCAGTATGGATTAACCATGGAGCATCTTGACGGCCTAGAAAAGCCTATCGTTGTGATGCACCCTGGGCCTATTAACCGAGGTGTAGAAATTACTTCTGAGGTTGCAGATAGTGAGCACGCCATCATTTTGGACCAGGTTCAAAATGGGGTAGCGGTTCGTATGGCAGTATTATACTTATTAGCAGAGAAGCGCAAACTAGGTAAGGTTTAATGGGGTTCGAATTGGTCGTTTTAGGTGCGGCAAGTGCAACACCCACCTCCAATAATTACACTACCTCACAGCTTCTTAAACTGCGAGAACATTACTTTTTGATTGACTGTGGCGAAGGCACACAGAAGCAGCTGAGAAGGTCAAAAACGAAGTTTTCACGAATCAACAACATCTTTATTTCCCACCTGCACGGCGATCATTTCTTCGGGCTAGTTGGTTTGTTGTCTAGCTTTCATCTGCTCGGGCGTACCTCGCCTTTAACGGTTTATGGTCCACCGAAGCTTAAGGAGATTGTATTAACGCAGTTCAGAGCTGCCGGTACATTCACCTCATACCCGATTACTTTCGTAGTCACTCAGCACAAGGTGCCGCAAGTCCTTATCGACACGGATGCGTACACTATTTCGAGTTTTCCGCTCAAGCATCGCATCGCTACAACGGGCTTCTTGTTTAAAGAAAAGCCGCTGAAGCGAGGTCTGAAAAAAGAGGTCGCGGACTGCTATGGCATACCTACTTGTGATTACCATTGGATCAAAGAGGGAAGAGATTGGACCAGTGATGAAGGTGAAGTGGTAGCGAATGCAATACTCACCACGGATCCACCAAAGCCATTGAGTTATGCTTTTGCCTCTGATACGATGTATGTGCCAGAGACTGCAGAATACGTTAAAGGAGTTGATTTGTTGTACCACGAGAGTACATTCTGTGATGATCGTGCCGATCGTGCCGCTTTTACCATGCATTCCACTGCCAAAGAAGCTGCAAAAGTGGCGAAAGAAGCCGGAGCACAACATTTATTGATCGGCCACTACAGCGCGCGTTATCGGAACTTTGATCAATTCGAACAGGAGGCCAAGACAGTTTTCGGTGCTACGCTCAGAGCACGCGAATTATATAGTTACAAAGTAGGGCATAGCGGCGTTGAGGTAGTTCGACTTCGCAAATCAGCAGCTGATGAAGAATAAAGCGCTAGCAGTATTGTTCTTGACTATTTTCCTGGATCTCATGGGATTCGGTTTGATCATCCCAATTCTTCCAACCTACGCAAAAACTTTGGGAGCGACGGATGCAATGGTTGGCCTTCTCGGTACATCCTTTAGCATCATGCAATTCATGTTTGCAAGCTTTTGGGGAGGTCTTAGTGATCGTTATGGTCGCCGTCCTATCATGCTCATTAGTATCGCTATCATGATCATCGCGTATATTTTATTCGCGAATGCAACTGTATTGTGGTTGCTCTTTGCAACGAGGTTACTCAAAGGGTTTGGAGCAGCTAACTTAAGTGTAGCTCAAGCCTACATCAGTGATGTTGTACCGAAGGAGAACCGAACCAAGGCTTTTGGAATTATTGGAGCTGCCTTTGGTTTAGGATTCATTTTCGGTCCCTCGATAGGAGGGGTGTTGAATGAGTACTATGGTGTGCAAGGGGTGGGGTATTTCGCCGCTATTTTAGGTGCTGTGAATCTTCTGTCCGCGTATTTCTTTTTAGATGAAACCTTGAAAGTGAGATCTGACAAGGCCATTCTGTTTCCAAATCCATTCAAGGATATAGTGCGGTTCAAATCCATTTATGAGGTCAATGCGCTCTTCACTATCAACTTCGTATACATCCTCGGTTTCAGTATGATGCAGATCACCTCGACGCTTTTATGGGCGGAGCATTTTGGTTTAAGTGAGATGCACATCGGGTATACATTTGCCTATATCGGTCTACTGGCGGTCATCATTCAGGGCGGTCTTATCGGCCAATTCAATAAGTGGTTCGGCGAGCGAAATTTACTAGTGTTCGGTACCGTATTAGTAGCTATCGGCCTCTTTACGATGCCTTTTGTACCGACCGATCGATTCTATTTCGAATTGATTTCCCTGACCCTTCTTTCTTTTGGAAACGCGCTACTAACGCCCACTGTGAGTACGTTGCTCACCACTTTTGCCCCTGAAGATGCACAAGGCAAAATATTAGGTACCAACCAGAGTGTCGGGTCGCTCGCACGGGTAGTCGGACCTGCCATAGGCGGGCTAGTGTACGGCTGGCATTATACCTATCCCTATGTGCTTTCTGGAAGCATTACTTTGATCGTTAGTGTCTTAGCGATTCGTTTGCGTAAGAACATGTATTAGAACGCTTGTAGATTTTTGGTTACGGAGACAATTTCAAATTATTTCAATACTTGTTTAAACAAATACCATACTTTTACGTTAACTAAGAAACCATTAATTAAATCGATTACAATGAAAAAATTGGCAATGATGGCAGCTGTAGCGGTACTCGCAGCAAGCTGTAACATGGAGAAGGCAGAAGAGGCAACAACCGGTGACGCACAAGAAGTAGAGGCTGTAGTAGAAGCGACAAATGTTGCGTTGGACTCAGGTTCGGTAGTAGCGTGGAGAGGTTTCAAATCATATGTTGCTTCTGAGCACGTAGGAACGATCGGTGTTCAAGAAGGAACTTTCGCTGTATTAGACGGTAAAGTTGTAGGTGGATCGATCACGATCGACATGAACGCTATCGTAAACACAGATATCGAAGATGAAGGAAAGAACGGCTACTTAGTAGGTCACTTGAAGTCACAAGACTTTTTCTTTGTTGACAGCTTTGCAACAGGTGTTTTCGAAATTGTAGAAGTTAAGGAAGTAGCAGCAGAAGGAACGAATTCTGTTGTAGTAGGAAACTTGACGTTGCGCGGTGTAACGAACAGCATTGAATTCCCGGCAAATATCGCTGTAAACGAAGGTTCTGTTTCTTTTGATGCTCCAACGTTCAGCATCGACAGAACAAAATGGGGTGTTAAATTCCACGATAGCGAAGATGCATCTATCGCTGAAACTTTGAAAGAAGACTTGATCGATCACAGCATCGAACTAACCATCTCTGTAACTGCGACAAATTCGTAAGTTAAAAGAGTTCATTTTAGCGAATGAATAGAAAGGCCCCATGTGCACTGAGCTCATGGGGCCTTTTATTGTTGGAGAGTTTCCTGATTATTTGCTAAGTAAGTCGGTTAAGGCACCGTCGAGCTGGTCGTAGTTGAATTCGAACCCTGTAGCTGCGATCTTTGCATTGCTCACCTTTTGACTCATCAGGGCTAACGTAGCCATTTCTCCTAAAACAAGCTTTAGCACGAAGCCTGGAACAGGAGGGAGGAACATGGGGCGCTTAAGTGCTTTACAAATCGCGTTGGTCAGTGTTTTGTTGCTGACAGGGGTCTTGGAAACGGCGTTGTACGCACCGGAGGGAAGTTCGTTCATCGCAGCATGGATGAACATGCGGGCTAGATCTTGTACATGTATCCAGCTGGTCCATTGTCGGCCGTTGCCTAAAGGAGATGCAACAAACATTTTTGCTAGTGGTACAAGCTGTCCTAAAACTCCTGCACCTTTATCTAATACGATACCGATCCGTAGTTGTATGCTACGTCGGTTATCTGAGGCTAATTTAGAGGTGTAATGTTCCCAAGTTGAAGTGACAGACGCCAAAAAGTCCCCTGCTGCGGCATCATTCTCGGTCATCTCACGATCTGCGTCAGATCCGTAAATACCAATTGCACTAGCACTTACGCAAGAGGAAGGGCCGTTTTTCACCTTTTGGAGGCCGTCAATCAGGGTTTGAGTGGTGTATACTCTAGAATCGTTGATTTCTTGCTTGTATACGGCCGTCCAACGCTTTGAAACGGTGGCGCCAGCGAGATGAATCAGATGGTCTGCGCCTTCCAGCGCTGCCAGGTCGATCTCACCTTTGGAAGGATTCCAAGTATAGGTCTGTACTCCGGACCATTCCAACTGCTTCCGCGTGCTCAGCACACGTACCTCATGCCCCTCAGCATGAAGCACTCCAACGATTGCACGTCCTACAGAGCCCGTGGCTCCGGTGATGGTGAAAATTGCCATGAATAAAATTTCTTGAGTTGGAAATCTAACAAGTCTCTCGCACTTTTGTTAGGGAAGTGAACGTTTTATTTGACTCGAGCTCATGCACACGATCGAACCTTATTATAATTGGCGCCATTTATATATTGCCAGTGAAGATCCACAAAGCCCTATGTATGGCTACTTCAACAGCGAAGTGGAGTTTACCGATCGCATTTTCGATCATATCATTCATCC
>Ga0209137_1000931_pt1 | contig 29132 bp, 44 predicted proteins | sample SaaInl5LU_22_DNA_FD_184642 | JGI IMG/M metagenome (GOLD analysis project Ga0209137, IMG submission 184642) | Marine microbial communities from expanding oxygen minimum zones in the Saanich Inlet - ESP_105LU_22_DNA (SPAdes) (version 2) | ecosystem: Environmental > Aquatic > Marine > Intertidal...
TGAATTTAGGTAGACTTAATTCGGAATGACTGCGCCGTAAAGACAGTCAAAATGCTCCCTACTATTGAGTAGGAAGAGGTGACCGTTAGTCGTTCGGTCTATAATAGGCGACCATACATTCACGGTGATGCGCATCAGGCGGGGTTACTACAAACAACACCCTGCACGCTTAGCCCATGAAGACCCACTTTGTAAGTCCCACGGGTAGTTCCTATAAGCTACCCACCCTGCAGGAGGGCAGATAACGCAGGATAAAGTTCGTAAGAGCGAGTGCCTGCACCTTTTAGAATAGACATTCAGGGTTGTACTCAGTGTAGTGGAACACTGGCGTGAGTATAAATGTCCTAGCTCGTTACAGAGGAGTAGCTGCCTCGCTGACGCACTTGACAGACCCTGCCAAATCCTAGGCTATCGGGCGATAAAGACGAGTGTCTATTCTAAAGAGCATATGGACGCCATATGGTAAGTAGATGAGTCAAATGGAGGAGTGATGAACATCCCTGACAGTATCAAAAACTGTGACCGTGAAACTCTTGAGAAGCTTGCGTGGGGTTGGTATCAAGAAGTATGTAAGTATGAACGTCAAGTTGACTGCAAGTTAGTCAGCCGCGTAGAGGTCATTGATGAGACTGGTCGTGGTTATGTAAAGTATCTAGACGAAGAGCAGTTTGCTTGGTTGTCGTTTCAAGACGATGGTCGTACATTGAAAGTGTTAATTCAGGATTGCCCGAAGGATGAGTGATGAGTATAGAAACAAACACAGTTAACGAGAAGTTTCTTGACAACTTACGAGACTATTGTCACTTTGCAAAAGGTGCTGACTTTATGTCAGTCACGGAGTGGAGCAACGGAGATGGTTTCACAGTTACAATCAGTAGCAAAAACATGGGAGACCGACTCTTTCAGCTGACGCATGGTGAATGGGATGCTTTGGTTGCGCTTGTAAGTTATAAGAGTTAGGTGGTAGAGTGATGAAAGATGATACACTTGAACAGTTAGTTGACGCAATTGAACAAGCTGTCATTGGTGTAGTAGGTGAAGAGTTTGTTACCTTAGCCCAAATAGAAGAAGATTGTGTTACTATAAAGATTGTTATACCAAAGGATGAAGAGTGATGAGCAAATACAAAATAGCAGAAGTAAAGTTCAATAATGGGCGTGGTACTGTGCTGTGCAATGTGTGCTCGACAATGCTGACAGACTCCTGCGATACCAGAGAACAGATTGATTGCTATCATCTATGCGAAAGCTGTTACGAAGAAATGAACGCAGAGAACTACGCAAAACTCTATAACTTTGTTCGTTACATCGCACGGGATTGGGTAGAGTTGAGTCACGACAAAGTGCGGTTACAACGAGACGACTATATGAAACGGGCAAAAGCACTGTTGGATGAGTTAGCGGTAACAAAGTATACACACATTGACGAGGTGTTAGCAGATGAGAATATGTTGTGAAGGTGGGCCAATGACTGCAGGATGTCATCACGATCGCTGCACTGGGCCAAAAGAGCTTGCTATCTCTGGTGGTAGTGTGGAGCATGACTCAGAAGGGTTTCCAGATTTTATATTTGTAGTTAATCCTGGAGTCAATATCACAGCAGTCTATGAGAAGAAAACGGTAGGAAGAAGTGGGCAATGATAACTTACAACACCAATTGGATGGGGCCAGTCAGCATGGACTGGTATCGTGAACGTGGACTCACCCGTCAAGTCTCTGAAGTCTTAGAAAAAGATCAAGCCTTTGGTTATTTTAAAGCAGGTGATACATGGACATACGAAGACATCACGGAGCCCTATGCTTGTGGTCGTATAGATATACGTGACAGCAGCAAAGAAGGTTATGACGGCTGGGACGAATATGACCTTGAGCCTATGCACTCTGAAGACTGGAGCGCCCTGGGCGACTATCTGTGGGACTTGACAACCGAACACGTGTTGTCCTATGAAGAGCTAATCGCGGGCTTTGAAGAACATTACGGCAAGAAGATAAGGTGGTGGAACGATGACGATGAACTACGAAAGACGTAACGCAGTCAACAGAGCAGGCGAGTTTCTGTTTGACATTGTACGTAAAGAGATTGCGGTGAGCGAAGAAGTATGGCAAGAGGCACGTTCAATACTAAAACACTTCCCTAGCGAATATGATTTAGAACGTGCAGCTGAACAAGCACCAGAGATCTTTGGAGACTTTGAATGGTATAGACAACAGGAGAAGCGGTATGAAGACAGCAACGCTTGAGATAGACGTTAGCCCCTGGCTAGACGAAGGAGGTTTAAACATTACTTTGTTTTTTGGAGACAGTGACGCAGTAGAACGGGAACTAGAGTTTACACTGGCGGAGTTAATTGATAAAGAGATAGAATCACATACCGTTGCTGGCGTATTAGTAGACACTGAGGAAGCCAAGCAGTTTATTAGGTCTTTAAGGAGAGCGTTTAAGTACGCAGAGAAACGAGTGAAGGAGTTGTCATGAAAGTAGTAGAAGGTAAGTTTACGAAAGACGAAGAGCGTTCAGTTGCTGACAAGATTGCAGAGGCGTTAGCGATGATGGTGCAGGATGAAAACGCAAAAGGTAACTTCGTCTTAATTGTCTCGTCTGACGACGGTACGACGCAGGTGTCAACGGACATGTACGCCGAAGAAGTGAATTTCCACTTAGACATTATGAAACACAACATCATTAACAACACGTTTGTACGTGGCTCTATACACTAAGGAGATGCTTATGCAACAGACAGCTATCGAACTAGACACTAAGACATGTTTGTCGTGTGGTGAGACGCTTCCGCTATCAACTTACTACGACAACCCAAGCAACAGCATTGACGGCAAACACCCACGCTGTATACCGTGCTACAAAGAGCGTGTAAACCAACGCTATCAAGCTAAGATGAAAAGCAATCGCTTTCGCTCAATCGCTAACGGGAAGACACATGCGTACCAGACACCCGTACAAGCTCCTGAGAAGCCGCGTGCGGAACGTTACAACACGGGTAAGGCCGACTACTCACTACTACCCTTACACCTCTTAGAAGGCGCTGTACGCGTCCTGGAGCGTGGGTCTGAGAAGTACTCTGCGTGGAACTGGGCGAAGGGGATGCCGTGGTCGACGCCATACGCTTGCGCGATGCGTCATCTATCGGCGTGGTTTCGTGGCGAGACAAACGATCCAGAGACGGGAGAGAATCACATCGACCACGCCATCTGCAATCTTATTATGTTGAAGCATTTTGCAGAGGCGTTCCCGAACGAGGATGATAGGCCGAGTGAGTTTTTTGATTTAACTAAGTAGTTAACGCAGGGGCGCTAGCGATGCTAGCGTCCTTCGTCAAATTCTTCTAAAGCATCTGCCGCTCTAACGGCTTCCTCTCCGAAGTATGTTTTGTATAACGCATACGGTAACACTTCAGCAAACGCCTCAGCATACCGCTTACCGATAGCCTTCAACGTCAGCTTCCCTTTACTAAACAACGCACGCAATCCGTCAGTCTCTTGCGCCAGCCTGGCTACCGCGTCTCTGTCTAACAAGAACTCAGTTGCTAGTTTGTCACGGGCTGCTGCCGCTTTACGGTCTAACGACTTAGTGAACAAGTTGATAGCCTTACGCTGTGTGCTTAAGACTTGGTTACGCATCGTACCCGATATTTCACCAAGCGTCAGACCAAAGCGTTGCTCCAGGATGTCGGTGTTCTGAATACGTCCAAGACCTGAAGACACGTTGTCACTAATACCACGTATAATATCAACCATAGTAGACATCTTACGTACAGCGTCAATGTAATCAGCTCCGTAGATTTGACGCAATGCTTTTGAGTTGTCTTCGATAAACTTAATAGCAGACGTATCAGACGACAGCGCAATCTCCTTGAACGCTTGCTCAATACCCTTACGCGCCATCTCACGCTCACGCTTAGGCAACGCTTCAATCTGCTTCAGGTAGCGATCACGAGCGCCAGCTTTAGTTAGCATGTCTTTAACAGCTTTGCGTACGTCTACGTCAAACACAGCTTTAAAGAAGCCATCAGTAACAGCTTTCATCTCAGCGTTGTTGCGTTGTATATGCCGACGCTTAGACTCTTCAATAGTCTTTAAGCCGCTAGACGTATCAGCAAACTCCTTTTCCATCTTAGCAAGTTTAATTAGCTCGATGTTAGCTGGCTTGTTTAAGAAGTTTTGTAGCTTGCGTGTGTCCAGGACACCGTCTGTAAACGTCTCATTACGCGCTTTAAGACGCATAGCGTGACGCACAATAGGTAACCCTTCCTGCTCACCAACAAAGCGTATAAAGTCACGTGCTTGCTCAGACGTACGTACAAGACGATCAGCTGTAGCGGTTTCAAACTGTGCACGTGTTAACGACGCCATACCAGCGGCTCGTGTAGGTACGCTGATCTGCGTGTAGTAGGCTTCGTCAGCACGACGATACTGCTCGACAAACCCTTCGTCTACACTGCGCATTTTGTTGATAGCGTCTTCAACGATGTTCTTAAGTGCTTTAACTTTGTTGTATTGAACAGACTCACGCGGTGTCTTACGTAGTTTGTCGTTAGTAGCACGCTTCAACGAATCCAACTCTTTCAGCGGGACAGGCTTAAACGTGGGCTCCTGCGCTCTGATTGGCTTACCTGTAGGGCCGAGGATAGCTGGCGCTTTCGTGTCTTCTGGTGACCACAGCGTATTAATCTTATTAGCAACTGACGGCTGATCTACAAAGATGTCTTGAATCTTTAACGCCGACACCTGGTCGTACACGTCTTTAACAATGTTAGAAGGTACTTCCGTACCGCGTGCAGCAGCTTCTTCGATAGCGCGTGTATACAACCCGCTAACGTTTTGCCTAGCAGCCGCTTCCTGCGCTTTAGCAATGTTGTCGATAGCACGACCAACAGCCGTAGCATCTGTGTCTTCAAACTTAACAGACAGCTTGACACGCTTCTCGTCCAGCTTCTCCATCTGACGTTGTTGCTTCTGCTCGATAGCTTCTTGACGTCGCTGTGAGTAGCGGTTAATCGTACGACGCACAGCGGCTTCATCTGCGTTGTCTAGTTTAACACCCGAACGCTCAAACCCTTCTTCAAGCTGCTTAAGCATACCTTCTGTTTCAGCTTTAACTTTAGCGCGGAACGTAGGATCAGCAGAAGAGATGTTCTTAATCATCTCAGCAACGATAGGATTGTCACGTGCTAAAGCTAGCGGAGGTAGTTTAACGCCCGTCTCTGCTTCGATGTCAGCCATAGCTTTAAGCTGTACGTCGATGTCACCGCTGTCACGAATACTTTTAATCTTAGCGTCTAAGTTTGTACGCGCTACAACTTCAGGTAATACTGAGCTACCTGCGCGTGCGTCGCTTACAACATTACCAGTTGCGCGTAGAGGCGCTGTTGAAAGAGCCGTTCCTACTGAAGTACTAAGGCCTCCAACCGCAACACTAATAATATCTTTAACCCACGTATCCATGTCTTCTGGTAACGCTTGGCGTGTAACTTCTCCGCTAATAACACCTATAGCTGTGGGTGGAATACCTAGCGCTATGTTAGTAGCCGCGGCGGCTCCTTTACGTACTAACGTAGACGCAGCGTTAGCGGGACCAGCAATAGACATTGGATCAGACAAACCACGTACGATAGAATCGATTGTACTTTGTTGTACATCTTCTGGTACGTTAGCTAAGTTACGCAAACGACGCTCTTCCAACTGACGCACACCTTCGTATGTCAAGTTACCCGACTGAGATAACGCATACTGTTGTTTAATGTCGTCTGGGCTGTATAAGAAATAGTCAGGTATAAAGTTAGCGGCAAAGTCAGCAAGACCAAGACGCATAGCTTCACCTGCCGTCATATCACGCGGTACAGTCTCAGGACGCAAACCGTTTGCTTGAGCATCTTCGTTGCGCTTACCTGTAACAGCATTACGTGCTGCACGCTCCGCCATATTTTTGCGCACAACAGCGGCCATGACCTGTGCATCAGTCATGTTCGCGTCATGCTCTAACGTATACTGCTTGCCTTGATACTCTACAGTACGTGTAATTGTTTCAGCCATAGTTATCTCACGCTTATTCGATGAATGTAACGCCGCCAGTTGACAGCTGTAATAGCGCACTACCCGCTGCTTGGTCTTCCGCATTACTGCTTCCTAGCAGCTGTAAGGCAGTGCCTTCTAGTTCTCGCGTGTAAAAGTCTAACAAAGAAGTCGCTATGTTTCTATAGTCTTGCACGGTTGCGTTAGTAAGCTCGCCTGAGATAAGCATTGACAGGCTATCAGCAAGTCGCTGATCTATAGCTTTGCTTTTACTAAACCGTTTCATAGCCTCTAACGACTTAGCATCGGAACGAGCAATGTCTGTAATACTACGTTCAAGTAATTCAACAGTACCTGCTCCAGGCTCTTGCGATAATAGTTCTACTGCTGTTCTTAACGATAGCTGATTCTTCTTCAGCACTGGATACTCTGGGTTAACAGCCGAGGCAATGTCAATAACGTCTTTAGCATTCAAGTTAACCTGCTTGGCCGCTAACTCGTCAGCCATCGTACCTAGCTGCTGTGCGACACCCACGTCGTTATTCATCAACGCTGTCTGACGCGCCTTCTGTATAGCGGCTTGGTTGGTGAAGTCGACACCTTGCAAATACGGCACTTCGTCTAAGCCAGTTTTAGTTTGATCTTTGAAGTAGGACAACGCTGAGTTAATCGTAGTGCTTGTTGCTTTGTCGCTCGACACAGCTTCTAAGTATGCTTGTGCTACAGAGTCACCACTAGCGGCCATCTGAGACAGCCCGTCAGTAAGCGACTTAGGCACCACCGCGCCAGTCTTACCTACAGCCTTCTCCGCAGACGCACGACGCTTGTCTAAGTCGTCTACAGACACGCCCATGCTAATAAGCTCATCAGCCTTCTGACTAGCCTGCTCTGTCTGACCTTGACGAAGCATACGCTCGTACTCAAACAAACCTTTGTTCTGGTCTTTAGTTGTCTGAATACCTGTCTGCTCTTTCGTAGCTTCTTGTTGTTGCCTTAAGATTTCGTTAGCTCTGTTTGTGTACGCTAGTGCTTTAGTTGCGTCGCCTTGGCTTTTGTAGTAGTTAGCTAAGTTGTTTAAGTCGGCAGGGTTGTTGAGGTCAACACCTTTCAACATCTTCTGCTCTTTTTGCTCAGGCGTAGTCATGTCTAATCCAAGCATACCGCCAAGACCAGCCGTAATAGCACCTACACCGCCAGGCTGTGCCGCCATCTGTACAGGCGTTAACAACCCTTGTTGTAGGTTTTGCATTGGTTGCTGTCCAAAGTTAGCTACTTGCGTCAGCAATGATGATGGTAGTTGTAGTGCCATTATAACCAGCTCCCAATGTCTTTAAGCAACCCTTCTAACGTTAAGCCTGAGCCACCTTCTTGAGACGCCTGGGCTGCCGCTAGCGTTGCTAGTGAAGTTAACAAGTTACCCGTTAAGTTTGCTTGTCCAAGCTGTGCGGCTTGCTCTGCGGCTAAACCACCCATACCTAGCTCTGCACCCGTTAACGCACGCTGTTGCTGGAAGCCAGCCTGTAACGACGCAGGTTGCATACCTTGCTGGAATACGTTGAGTAACGCAGACTGTGGTACGTAAGCACCCGACAACATACCTTGACCTAACTGAGCTGCTTGTTGCTGTTCAGATAACGCTTGTTGACGTGCCATCAAAGACATCTGATTCATCTGCTCTTGCTGTGCTTGAGCCATTGCCAACTGCTCAGGCGTAGCGCCACCATAAGCCGCTGACGACGTTCCAAGCCTACCCTGAGCCGCTAGACGTTCTTCAAGCGCTAATTGCTCACGCTGGCGCTGAGGTGCTGATACGTCATATAAGCGGTTAAAGATGTCTTGCTCAGTCTGTGCAATAGGCTGTTGAGCTTGTCCCAGGAACTGACTAGCACCACCAAACAACATGTTCTGTAGTGCACGCTCTTGATCGCTTAAGCCCAACACCGTACCACCTTCTGGTGTTGTCTGTACGCCAGCACCTGTAGCAGACGTTACAGTGAATGGCTTAAACGTCAAGCCTTCTTGAGCTTGCGTAGTAATTTCACCAGTACGCTGTGAGGCACGACGAGCAAAGTCTTCGAGCGCACTCTGTTGCGTCTCATACGCAGCAGCGCCTAGTCCCGTAAGGGCGACGTCAGCGACGTCTAACCCTTTAATCCAATCCCAAAAGCCTGCCATTAGTAAGTACCACCATCAATTGTACCAGCCGTAAGCGTACCAGTAACTACCACCGTAGGAGCGGTTACCGTCCCAGTAAACGTAGGATCAGCTGTGTCACTCTTGCTGTTGACAGCTGTTTGAATGTTAGCAAACTCCGTATTAATCTCTGTACCTTTAACGAGCTTGTTAGCGTCACCGCTTGGCAGTGAGTCTTTGGCGGCAAAGTTTACCAGTTTTGTGTAGTTAGACATTAGATCATTCTCCCAAGTAATGCTTGTATGTTAAATTCCTGAAGTGAAAAAGGTTGACCATTTACGTCAACTTCAACACCTACAGTGATAACAGAACCATTACCAGTAGTGTTGATTGACTTCTTTAAAATCTCTTCGTTAGTGGATGAGTATTCCGCTATGCTGTATTCACCGATGTTATACTCAGCTGGTACGATAGCGGGTAGCTGAACAGATCCTGTTGAGTATGACTGCGAAAAGTCATAGCCCCACTTCACCTGCACCTGCGTAGAACTACCTGCAATAACAGTCGGTATAATCTTCTTCAATATCTTAATACGTGACGAATCACCAAAGGTTAGCGGGTTGCTGTAGTAACGTAGTTGGTATGTGTTACCGCCATCTAAATAGCCAGTGTATTCGCCTACGCCGTCACCATTACCACCCAGCAACGTACCGTCTGTCTTCCTAGTGAAACAGTTGTATGGTGATGCTGTCCAGCGTGTAACACGGTGACTGCCATCTTCTAACGATCCACGCATGTCAAAGCAGAAGGTAATGTCTTCTGTTGGCAGCGATATTAAATAGAACGCATTCTCTGGAGAGTAGACAGATTTAACACCAGCTGTGTTACCAGTGACCAACGCCATGAAATCGTTTCGTATGTTCTTGCTGATGTCACGTAGCGGCATAGACTTCTGCTGTAGTATGCGGCTAAAGCTCTGTAACCCGACGTGTGACAAAAACAAGACATCATCGCCAGTGTACTGAATACTATCTCGCTCTATGCAACCAATGCCAGGGATTGTATCGACTAGCTGCATAGTTGCTGGCGACTCAGCACCTTGGTAGACAATTGTTGAATGACGACCAAAGATGATAAGGAAGCCGTTGTGAGCAGCTAACGCTGTCACTTCGTCGTAGCCATCAGGCCACACTTTAGCAATGTTAATATTACCCGACGAACCACCAGACCACGCGACACCATTTAACAAGTCAGACCAAAAGACAACTTGTAAGTTTAAACCACAACCACATGTCCACAGACGACCGTATGCACCTAAACCTTCGTTAGCATTCGGAGGCGTACCTACGTAGTTTGGATGTGATGACATAGGTAGTAAGCCGTTTGTATTGTCATACACTAACGGATGATGACCACCTTGGAAGAAGTACATTTTATTGTTAAAGTTAACCATCTTCCAATCATTACCTGTAATCGTATACGACGCAGGTGAGATGTCTGTTAACGTAGTAGTTCCTTTAAAGATCTTGTTGTTAGCCGCACTAAAGACTTCCTCGTTACCGTCGTTGTCTTCAAAGTAACCCATTGACACTATTTCAGCAGAGCCTAATGGACTAGCGTCTGTTGTTAGAATATCAAAACCTTTACGTGCGCCAATACGACCAAACTTATCAATAACACAGTTGTCGGCAATCGCCGCAAACGACGGGTCAGACGTTAAAGGTGAGTCTTGTGTGTTAAGACCTTTAAACGCTGGAGCCGCAATCGAGATATTCTGTAAACGCTGTGGCATATATTATACCGCCCTATAAACGAGTTCTTCAGGTTGTCGTGCAGCGTCTAAGGCAATAGCGTCTGATAACGCATTATTCGCTAGCACTAAAAACTCAGACGCACTCTGACCACCAGCTTCACCACGCTCTGCTACAGCTAACGCCGCTGCAAACATGATGATAGGCATTGACGGTAAAAAGGTGGAGTCTGTGTCTGCTGTTAACTCAATACCACGCACCACCGTAGAGAAGCGTAACGAATAAGCACTGTCTGGTACAGGGTAGACAGCAACCTGGATGTCACCGCTTGCGTCTAAGCCATCAAACGTATAATACTGCGGTACACCGTTAACGATGTCTAGCAAGTACAGCTTCTCTTCAAACCACGCTTTAGGCTTGTATTCCATGAAAGCGTTTGCTGTGTTGTTAGAGGCGTACAAGATTTCAGACTTCGAGCCAGTACCTGTTAAGCTGTATTGGTAATCAGCGCTAGCTGTTGTAATTGTTTTAGTTTGACGTAACGCCGACCAATCCCAGGACTCTTCTACCAAACGCTTAGCGTCGTTAACAAACTCACCGATTAATGTTGAATACGTATTCTGATTCACTGTGTCAACGTTATCTTCGCGTAAGCGAGTCAACACTTTGTTTACTAATTGTAGATATGTCATGCTTGCAATCTCGCTATTAAGTCAGCTAAATAGTCTTTAGACTGATACGGCTGTGCTAATTGTATTTTAGTTAACGCTGCTGATAATTGTTGTGAAAACGCTTCAGGTAATACAGTGCTTGGAGCAGCGCCGCCACCGCCTAAGCTTAACAAACCAAGACCAAGCAAACCTTTTCCAATACCATCGCCTGGGCCGTCACCTGTACCATCTCCTGTACCATCACCACCGCCTGTACCACCTGTAGTAGTTGTGTCTACACCTGTGTCTACAGAAGGCTCTGTAGCTGTAACATCTGTAACACCGCTTGTACCTAAGCCACCTGTTTCGTCAGGTAATGTAGGCGTTCTAGTTCCTGTAGGTGTAGTGACAGTAGGCTTCTCTGTTGACGGTGTTACTGGTTTATTTTTAGGCGGCTCTACAGGTAACGTAGGCGTTCTACCGCCTGTAGGAACAGCATCTGTAGGTTTGTCTACAGAAGTTGTAGGCACTTTAGGCTCAACAGTAGTAGGTGGAGGTGGTTCAGATTTTGTAGGTGTTTTACCGTCTGTAGGTGTAACTGTAGGCTTACCTGTTGAAGTCGTAGGTATTTTAGGAGCAACAGAAGCAGGAGGCTCAACAGGAACGTCAGCTGTTGTGTCTCCAAAGATAGTACCTATGTCACCAAAGATATCGCCTGTGCCTGTTTCCTCTGTAGTGTCGCCAAGACCTGAACCTACAACAGCTTCTGTAGGATCAGTACCGCGACCATACCCTTCACCGATAACATAAGGATCATAGTCTGTTACGTCTTCTACTACAGTTTCACCTGTCTCACCATGAACAAACACACCGTCACCTTGATAGATCCAAGGCAACTCAGGATTGAATACACCTGCGTCTGTTTCAGCAGGCGTGGTTGGTGTAGGTGGCGTGGGCTCTACAGGCGCTGGAGGCTCAGGAGTAGGCTCAGGAGTAGCCGTAGGAGGCTCTGTAACGGCTTCTGAGGGCGTTTGTGTACTACCGCCACCACCGCCTTCAGTTGTCTCTGTAACAGGCTCAGTGGGTTCAGGAAGCCCTACAGTAACGTCACCAGTGTCTTCATCAACTGTAATGGGATCAGTCTGTTCAGGATCAATATTTACTTCAAAGTCTGTAGTGACATCAGGTTGTGTTTCAGCATTAGCTGTGTCGTATACACTACGTGCAATGTCAACAATACCTTCAAGACCGTCAGGGAAGTAGTCAGTGACTTGACGCAACTCATCAGGCACGGGAGCAAAAGCATTAATAATACCTTGCTTAATATCTCCCCCGCCTTGTGCAGCCCCTACAACAACATCAGCAATAACATTAGCTACGCTAGTTGGAACACCAGCAGCACCTAAGCCAGCAGCAACAGCGCTACCTAGACCTGCTGTAGCCACTGTAGTAATTGCCACTTTAATAGCAGCTTTTAAGTAGTCATCAAAACCACCTACTTCAGTAGTACGTGTATACTTACCATTAGCATTTAAGTCCCAACGCTCACCACCTTTAGTAGTGTACGTTAACGGTACGCCATACTTATCAGCAACTCCTGAAATAGCAGATTCAAACAACTGTTGTTGTAAGGCTTGGTTCTGAAGTACTTGAGAGTTTGGATCGTAAACAGTACCGTTAGCTTCTTGGTCAATTCTCTGACGCAGTATAGCTTGACGATAATCAAGATTAGACTGTGCTACAGCATCATCAAACTCTGACAAGAACTGGTTGTACTGATCTGCAGTAATGTTAGTACGTTCTTTAATGTAGATAGGTCTGTTGTCACCTTCGTACACAGTCTCAACAGGATCTGCAGTAACAGACTCAAAAGACTCAGCAGCGTCTAACAAGCTTCTTGGTGAAGTACGTAAAGATAATGGATCATCAGCCATATCAAACGTAGAGTTACTAGTGTCAACAGTCTGAACAGGAGGCTCTGACTTTGTATACGTCTTAGTCTGAGCTACCATAGGCTCTTTAGTAAAACCACTAGAAAGTGTCTTTGTAAGAGGCTGTTGCTCATACGTAGGCGCAGGCTTTGTCAAGGGCTGTACTAGTGGCTGTACCACAGGCTCCTGAGTACCCCCAGTCAATAACTGAGTTCTAGGATCAATGACACCTGTAGGCTCTAGGTAGTCAGTAAACAATCCAGACACTATTGCCATTACTTAGATCCCCACTTGCTCAGTGTTCTTATTCCAAAACTAGCTGCAACAGCAGCACCTAAGAATCCTTTGTACCAATCTGGCATACCTTCAAGAACTTCAAAGCCATCTCTGACAATATGGACAGCTTCTGGCACAAAAGCCATGACTAACGGCACAGAGAAGAGCAGGGTAAACCACTCGTCCTTCCACGATGTCCCTGCATTGCTCGCTTGAATGTTGTCCCAGTTCGCCTCGTGTTTTATCACTTCCAACTTCCGCTCGTGTTGTGCTTGCTTCTCTTCTGCTTTGCGCTTGAAATAGCCACCAACGAGTTCTGTAACTGGAGCGATTAGAGTCTGCCACATAGGTTCACCTAATAAAGTAAGCAGCTGTACCAACCAGCGTTGAAACAACAAGCCAAGCAAAGCGTTCAATAAGCTTGACAGTCTGCTGGTTGTAACCTATGACACCCTTCATCTTATCCATGTCACGCTCAGATTCATCAGCTCTAAACTCTAAGCGATCTATGCGAGCATTGGAAGACATAATCTTTTCTTCCACACGCGCAAGGATAGTGAAGGCTTCTGACAGTTTGTCTAGTTTATTTTCTATCCGTTGTAGTCTAGCTTCTTGTGAGTCGTCAGCCATCACTAATTATCCTTACCAAGGTAGTCCAGTTGCTGAAGAAGGCGCTTTCTGATCTTCAATGTTAGCCGCCAGTGCCGCTTCAACAAGGTCTTTGTCAACAGACTCATAGACCCATGCTAGTACGTCAGCTTCTGTGAGGCTCTCATAAGGGATGTAAGCAAGGTCTGAAGGGTCTGGGCTAAAGCCACAACTACCATAGCTAGACGCGATGTACTCGCCATCTACAAGCTCACAGCCCCAGTGTGCTACTAGGACTGCTTTGTCAGAGTCGGTTGTGTATTCAAGTAGTTTGATAGTCCACATAGCTATGCTCCAAAAACTGCGTTGCAGATAGCTTGTACGTTAGCGGGTTCGGCTGAGTAGTCATCGCCTTCTGAGATAACTCGTCTTTGATAGCTAGACGCAATCACTTCGCCGTCTTTAAGTACGCGCATAGCCTCACGAATCTGTACGCAAGGTACTTCTGGTAGCGCTTCGATTTTGTCGATCAATGTAGTTTCTGTTAATGCCATTGTGTTTCTCCTAAGTTAAAGTCCGTCTAGTGAATCCACACTAGATAATTAAGCCGCCATATAAGTCAGTGTAAGCATTATTGAGCCGTTTGCTACCCCTGAGTCTAAGTCGCTATTTGTTAATGCAGCATTAGATGACCCGTGTCGCAACTTAACAGTAACGCTGTTTGGACCTGTGGTATGTGCAGAAATTACTGGGTCGCCAGTAAACATATTGACAAAGCTAATTGATGCGGCTTGGTTATGTAATACGTTAAAGGGAAGACCGCTTACCTGAATGTCACCAACAGCAGTAGAGCTAGTAACGTCTATATTTGTTAAATAGATGTTAGCTGTTACCACGTTACCTATTTTTGTAAATGACGCGTTAGAGGCAGTAAACGGAATAGAACCTGAAGTAGAACCAATAAGCGTAGGAGTAAACGTACCTTCCTCATAATCATCCAACAAATTAGCCGCATTAATACCACCAAGGTAGATACCTTCAGAGGCGTGTATGTTTTTAGCATCAATGATTTGACGCATGCCAAGGTTGGCTGAGCTGCGCTGTATTGTGTATTCAGTGCCTCCAGTTAATGTAGCAAGACCAGCATAGTAATCAATGCCTTGGTTAGCTAATGGAACATCAATGCCACCACTACCTGATGTTTGCATAAAGTCAAATGAGAAGTACTTGTTGGCTTGAGTATTCTTAACCTGAATCTCATAGACGCCAGCAGATACTTTGTATACACGAAGCTCAACAGGCGACATGTCAGCACCATAGATTACCGCGTCTGCTGGGTCGTCTTGACTAGTTGCGGTTGTTCTAGTAATCCTAATTAAACCGCGATACTCTTCAACCCTATTAGTATTACCAAAGTTATTCTCTGGGTACTGCATTGTGTAGTGAATGCTAGCGGCTTTATAGTTACCTTCAGCAATATTCACTGTACCAGCAAGAAGCCAAGTATCGTTATAGGTAGAACCAGTATTGGTACATGTAAAGTTCCACTTAATACCGTTCACTGCGCCAGTAGTCAGCGTGCCTGTAATGTGTCGCATTGATCCGTGAACATCAAGTGTTGCTCGTGGATCATTAAAGTTAATACCTACTTGACCAGCGGCATTGATCTTCATGGCAAGCTGATCAACAGTGCCATCCAAGTTACTGTCCGTTGCAATGTAAAAGCCATCGTTGCTGTCGTTAGCTGGAATCTCAATACCAACATGCCCTGAAGCCGATCCAGTACCAGATGTACTAATTAGTCCAGTAATTGTCGATCCACCAACAGTAACCGCAGGTGTTTGTGTTGCCTTTAAAGTCAGGTGATAACCAGGAGTTGACCCTACATAGATACCGCTGTTGTTGTTTACATGAAGCGGTGCAAGTGGGCTTGAAGTGCGCAAACCAACATTGCCTGAGCTGTCTACTCTAAGTGATGCAGAAGGAGCGCCTGATTCAATATATAAAGGATAGCCACCTCCTGTAATATCACGAATAGTAAAGTCTCCGCCTATGCTAAACATTGACCATCGTTGGTTTGCGGCGTCCGTTTCTTGAAACTCTATGGCTGGCGCGGCGGCAGAAACTCTTATAGCCTTACCTGATACGTCAATACCGTAGGTTGCTGAAGGAGTAGAATGACCAATACCCAGCACCTCACCACTCGCGTCCCAGAAGAACTTGGCCGTTGTGCCCGTGTCTTCGTAGAAGCTGATGTCGCCGTTGCCGTCTACGAAAATACGATTTGCTAGAGTTGTATTGTCTACGGCTGTTTGAACAATTAAGCCGCCAGATGTAGTATTTGACGATCTATCAACGCCTCTAATTCTTGCTCTATTGTATGTGCTATAACCATTAAAAGTTACATCTACGTACTGAGGAGAAGCGGTAGAGCCTGCTGTGTTATTGTTTATAGTAAGCTGATCTGTTGTGGCGTTGTTTGTAATCAACCCAGACCCATCAACAGTCAAACCATCAGCAGTCACTGTGCCGTTAACATTAACAGCTGGTGCAGTAACAGTGCCAGTGAACGTAGGAGACGCGATAGGCGCTTTAGTGTTCAATTGAGTTTGAATGTTAGAGGTAACACCGTCTGTGTAGTTCAACTCAGTAACTGTAGCGGTGATGCCATCAAGCGTATTCAACTCAGCAGTAGTGGCAGTGATGCCGTCTAAAGTGTTCAGTTCAGCTGCTGTAGCGGTCAATGCTGTACCGCCAATGGTTAGTGAAGACGGATTAATACCAACTTCGATAACATTACCGCCAGAGTCTTCAGTGTACAGGCGTTTGTTGGTTAGGTCTAACGCTGGCTCAGCTTGTACTAAGTCCCCTGCTAGAGGAGCACCAGACCCATTCTTTAGTTTAATTGTGCTAGCCATGTTTAGACCACCTCAAATTTGTTTGTTCTAAAAGGAAGGAGCTTCTTAACTAAAAGTTCTTAGGCTAAAAAGCTTTAGTTAAAAAGGAAAACGCCCCCGAAGGGGCGAAGACGTTTAGCCGTTGACAGCTAGGACAAAGCCAGTCTCAGGACGCAACACCTCTACACCGAACAAGCGGTCAGCGGTGTACAGCGTAGCAAGGAAGTCCTGCTTGTACTGAGTCTGTGAACGTACGCCGATCTGCTCAGCCATCACCATGGTGTCTTTGTGGCCCAGGATAGCGCCACGGATAGCGTCACCAGCGGTGTTTTCAGCAGCGGTTTCGAGGGTGGGGCAGTTGCTGGTTACGTATACGTCAATGCCGTACAAGTTACCAATCTTACCGTTAACAACACCACGGCCATCTACGAAGTCAGAAGACACATAACGATCAATGCCCATGATTGCGTTGCGCAGCGAAGGAGGAATAACGAAGAAGCGTCCATCCATAGGAGCATCTGCATCATCCATCTTCTGAATCAAAGCACGGAAGCCAGCGTCGGTGAAGACGTCTGAAGTGGTTACAGTGTCAGCAGCGTAAGCAGTTAGACCGCTTGAAGCATCGACGTAGTAGCTGTTGCTGTGTACCCAGTCAACAGTGCCTGAAGCGCCGTCACCAAACTTCTGACCTAGTGAAAACAACTCGTCGTCCACTTGCTTAGCCAACGCATAACCAGCATCAGCAGTGTAGAACTGACGTAGTGACGCAAGCGCTTGTGCTTCAGTGATGTCTTCGATCAAACGTGAGTATTCGAAGTGCTTGTTAATGCTAACAGTAACTTCGCTTTCAGCGCCGTTCTGAACAGTTACAGCTTGGTTTTCTACCTTCGCATTCGCAGTGCCACGAACAGGCTTAGGAATGTGGATGGTGTCGCCCTTCTTACCTTGCATAGACATCTTTTTAACAAGGTTAGCAAGTACAAGGTTCTTCTCATACGCAGCAACAACTTCGTCACTCCAGATCTCTGGAATAAACGTTGCCGCAGAAGTGTTATCTACAAAACCGCCAGTAGCGGGATAAGTTGAAGTAGCCATTTAAAATCTCCTAAAGATTATTAGCGTACCCTGCCTTCCGAGTATGCTTTCATAATTTCATCTGAAAGCGCCTGGTATCGGTCAGGGTCAGTTTTCATAAGTTTAATAATGTCAGAACGACGATAGATCTTCCTAGATGCTTCGCCACTGCCACGAGCGTTACCTGTTGAGGCGCTCTTGACTGCCTGCTTACGTCCTTGCTTTTCAACTTCAGCGGTTTGCTTGACCGTTGCTTGACGCTCCTTCCACAATGAGAATAGTTCGTCAGCGGCTTCGTAATCGTACATTTGATCCGCTTGAGTTAAAAGCTGTGTCCTAATCTTAGAAGCTTTAATCCATTCTAAGAACTTATCATCAGCGACGATCTGTCCCATGTCTGGATGTTTAGCTTGAAGCTGATTGAGTGCTGTTGCTTTTTTGTACTGCTGAGCAATCTCTTCAGCTTCTTTAATCTTAGGATGACTATCAATCATCTTACGCGTTGATTCTTTCGGATCTGCGAAGAAGTCTAACTCGTCTTCTGGTTCGGGTGCTGATTGTTGTGAGAGTTGTGTCTGCTGCTGAATAAACGTATCAACTACTTTTCGAAGCTCACCGACTTCACTGCTCTGTTTACCTAAGAGCTTTTCAGCCTCTTGGTGCATCCGTACAATCTCTTCTACGGACTTGCCTCGATACTTATCAGGGAGTGCGTCATCAGGGTTATCCTGTTCAGGCTCCTGTTGATCTACTTCGTCTAAGTTTGTAATGTCTACGTTATCCTCTTCAGGACGCTCGTCTATTAGCTGTGCTGCCATTATTAAACCCCGTGCATTCGCATTATGGAGATTGGTTTTGTAGAAGGTCTGCTATGAGTTTATCTTCCGTTCTTGTTGTATCTTCTGCTCTCTGTCTCTTGCCCACTTCATTGTGGCGCCAGGGAAGTCACCGCTGATGTGATCCAAGACAGACTTAACAGGAGATATCACCTTAGATGAAGACTGGCCACAGTCGCACCGAATAACTGTAACGTTGTCTTCAACTAAGTGTTCTGTGTAGTGACCGTTAGGACACTTAAAATCAAACAGCTTCCGCATCGTCTTCGTTAGCTTCTGCTTCAGCTGCTTCCACCTGAGCTTCAATGTTTAAGATGTTAGCCATAACTGCAAGTTGTCCCTTACGAAAGTAAAGGTCTTGTTCGTCTTTAGCCATCTCTACAGAGTTGACGTTAGCAACGCCTTGTCTGATATCATCTAAGAAGATTTTCCAACCTTCAGAGTTGAACATATCTTTTAAGTGGCGGAAGTAGGTTTCTGTTTGCGTATCCACTGTTTCTCCTTATGGGACAGTTGTGTGAGTTTCGTTAAATTGCTTTAACAAGTATATTATATCATACTTTTCAGCAAAAGTCAATACCTAAAATGTGTTAATTATTTACGTTTCTTATTCGTAACCTTCTTGCCAGTACGCTTGGCTTCCTTCTTAGCCGCTTCCATACCCTTTTTAGTATACGAATAATGTTTGCTTCCTACCTTTGGCATTGCCGTCTCCTTACCATTTAACTTTGTCAGCCCAATAAGCTGCACTCATTTTACCCTTTGAAATGTTCTTAGCGTGTCGTGCCTTAAACGACTTGCGTCTGGCCTTCTCAGAAGCCGTCTGCGGGTTTTTACCAGCACCGCTTACACCTTGCTGCCCGAAGCGAATAGTCTTCACCTGGTCGCCCTCCTTCGCTACAACGACGTGTGACTTAGTCGGATGGCTGGGTGTCCGCTTTGGTTTGTTGTACCCGCTTACTCCTGCTCGGCTTAAACGCGAGTCCTTGCTTTTCGACATGTCCTTTTAACTCCTCTAACAAAACATCAAACTGTTTGTGTTTATCTTCTAACGACTTTATCCGCTCAAACAACACTGAGTAACTTGCGTTAATCTCATGCAGTATATCGTTTAACACCTTCTGCGTAATCATATAGCCAACCACTCTCCAAACTCACGAACATACATCAAATGCACTGTCGTGTCTTTTGTGTTTAACGTTAATGTTGTACCGCCGTATTCGGCGATGTTGTATTCTGCTATGTTGTAGTACGCTGCGTTGTAGATGTGAATATCACCTACAATCTGTATAGTGTTGCTTGTTGATAGATGCACTAGGACGGTCTCACGGTCTTTAGGAGTAAAGTTAAGCACGACAACGGCGTCTGCTATGCACTTAAGAATAGATGTTCCAGACGTCGTGTAATCAGCATCTACGACAACTGCTGTAGCACTAGCTAAGTCTGCTCTTGATAACGGTATATAGCTCATTAGATTGCTAACCACTCACCAAATTCGTGTACGTACATTAAGTGAATTGTTGTGTCAGCCTGCTCAACAGCAAGGCTAGCATAGCCAAACTCACCTACGTTGTACTCTGCAATGTTGTAGTACGCTGGGTTGACGATGTTAATAAACCCTACAATGTCAATCTTATCGTCAGTTGCACAGTTGACTAGGACGGTTTCGCGGTCTTGTGGGTTCTCGTTTAAGACAACCGTACACGCCTGTGTGACTTTCAAAATCTCAGTGGTAGATGTCGTGTAGTCTGCTGTAATAATACCAGCTCGTGCATACCCTAAGTCAGCCCGTGACGGCGTACTGCGTGATACAGCGTAGTTAACGTTAATAGGTTGGTCTAGGCTTTTAACTTCACCCGCGTCAATCTCTTTACCGTTAGATAGTTTAATCACTAAGTGACCATCAAAGTCTACAGCAGCGTCTTCAACACCAACGCCGTCTTCACCATCCTGCCCATCTCTACCATCTAAGCCGTTAACGCCTGGATCACCTTTGTCTCCCTTCTCGCCAGCGTCTCCCTTATCGCCTTTGTCACCTTTGTCGCCTTTGTCTCCTTTATCACCCTTAATAGTCTTAACCTCGCTGATCTTCTTCCCTAAAGAATCAGCAAGCTTATTAATCTTATCATCAAGCGCCATTAAGAAGACGTTAACGTTCATTCGGCATCAACCTCTGCATTAGCTGTTGTTCCATCTGTGAAGACGACTCGTCTTTCATCTTCCTAGCTGTCATAGATTGCTCTTGCAATGTCACCTGCTTCTCTTTAATCAACATGTCAGCAATCTTCAAACGACGCTCAAACTCTTTGTCGTCGTCGTTACCTGCTTTAATGTTAGTAGTGATTGCTTTAAGCTTGTCAATCTCTAGCTCTTGTGGAATCGTCTGAGCCTCCACAGCGATCTTCTGAGCGCGTGCTTGAGACTCTTGAGCTTGTCCCTGTAGTGCGGCTGTTTGTGCCGCTTGGAACGCCATCTGAGCTTCTAGCTGCATTTGCTGTGCTTGTTGTGCTTGTGGGTTAGGTTGTGACGCCTGCTCCATAGCTGCAATAAGCTCTTCGCGGTTTGACAAGTTCATGTTGTCGATAATGCTTTGTACAAGTACAGGGTATAGTGGGCTGTCTTGCTTCATCGTCTGCAACAACTGCACCAACTGTGTCACCTCGTACTCACGCGCAATGATACCAAGTGTAGACGACGCATCAAACTTATAGTCGGCTACAGGATAGTTTTCAGGATCAAACTGCATATACCTATAAGCTGCTTTTTGCACAAAAGGTAACAAAAATGACTCTTGGAAGTTAATAAGCGTACGTTTGTGACGCTTGATAATAGCGCCTAAGCCCATTGAAATGCCAGACGCTGTTGCTTCTCCGTTGATTGCACCGCCTAAACCAGCAGAATCAATAGCACCTGTTGCTTGTTGCACCATGCCTTGTAGCGCTTGCGCCTGTGCAAACGTAATTTGATTCACTTGGCCGAAGTTGAACGGGTGTAGTACTTCGCGTGGGTCGCCGTTTGTCAACAATAGCTTCCCAGGTCTTACTTCAGGCTTAGTACCGCGTGGAATGCGCGTAGCGTCCATTGCCATCATTGGGTGTACGGTAAGTCCTAGAGCGTCAATACGCGCCCGTAGCTCAGCGTCTAGGGCCTTCTGGCTGTTATATCCCTTCTCACATACACCACGTCCCCAAAAGCGACTAGGAACGACGTCCCAAGGGAACGCGACAATAGGACGGTCTTGCATCATGTACGGATTTGGGTCAGCTTTAAGCAGAATACCGCCGTTAGCAATCACAACTACAGCTTCAACGTAGTATGAGTCGTCGCCGTCTTCGTCAATTACAGTTTCTACGTCTTCGTTTGCTGAATTTAAGAGATAACGTGGGACAAGGCCGTAGTACTTAGTCAAACGAATCTTATCTTGCTCGTAAACTGCTAGTTCTTGGTCAGGCTCTAAGTCAAAATCAGACGGTGCGATACCAACAGGGACGTCATAGTAGACGCCACTCTCCTGAAGACGCTCAACAACGTGCTTAGAAACAAATTCATCTACTGCTACACCCAAGGCTTCGTCAATGCTAGTAGCTACAGGGTCAATTAAGAAGTTTTGTGGCATGACAGGACGCATCTTAACCACGACACGGTCACGAATGTTAACACCAACAGCCGTCAACTCGCCGTCCATAACAGGTTGTGTTGCTGGTGACATTTCTTTTTCTTCTTCTAAAACAACTTCAGCGATGCCAGTGCCGAATACAGCAGCGTTAATAAGACATTCAGCTACTGCTTTACGTACTTTAGTCTTCTGAAAGTCTACGTGCAGTTGTTCACGTAAGAATACAACGTCTGATGGGTTTGGATCACCTTTGTCATCCTTGATATCAAACCACTTACCACGACCAAACGTAGCTTCTTCTAGCTCAGCAACGGAGGATTCGACTGCTTGTTGTAGTGCAGGGGAGATAATCTTGGAACGTTCGCTATCTCGTGTCTTGTCTTCGCTAGCCCAAATACCACGCCACAGTCGATAGTACTCTTCAAACTTTTGGCTGTAGTTGTTTTCGTAGTGATCACGCCACTCATCACACTTATACATCACCCAGTCTTCAAGTGACTCTTGAATGATGATGGATTCTTCACCTTCGTTGTAGTCTTTCATATTTAATATCCTGATACGGAGTCTAATACATCAAAATTGTCGTGTTCTTCCCAGTTCCCTGAGTAGGCAACTTTAGCTAGCTGGTCAATGTAAGCAAGGGCGTCTACTAAGTCGTCGTGTGTTAAAGGGTCTGGAAACTGAAACAGCTCGTCTAAAAACTTAGAATTCCATTCACCCTTCTTAAGTTGTATTAAGCCGTGCTCAAACCTACCTTGAAGCGCCCACATCACACGGTCTGTCTTCTTTTGGTTACCGTGCGTTAACTCTTCTACACGAAAGAAGAAAGTGTTTCGCTTCATCATATCCGTTAACGGTGACATCACCGCCTGCTTAGCAATACCCTTCTCAATCCCGACACTGACAGGTTTGTACTTCTTCACCAAGTTAAAGATCTTGTTAGCTGTCTCGTCAAGCGTCCAGCGCCCGTAAACAATATCTTCTACCAACCAACCTACTTCATTAACTTTAACAATAGCAATTGCTGTATTGTCTAGGCGGCTGTTCTTAGAACGCTTCTTAGAGACGTCTTGAAAGCCTGCTAAGTCAACAGCAATGTAATAATCACCTTCTACATCAGCTTCGTCATCAGCAAACAACACCCACTCTTCCTTAAACATCTCACTGCCCTTAGCCTCAAACGATGCCATAAACTCCTGGCGGAAGGCGTAAGAGGACATAGACTTCTTAGCTATGTTAATCTCTTCTGGATCTAGTAGCGGATTGTCGTAAGATGTGTAATGCCATGCCTTATACGTACTGTCATCCGATAACTCAGCATACGTATACAAATCATAAAAGTGATTACGACCTTGTGGTGTACCAATGAATACAGCTTGGCCCTTCTGGTCTGTTAAAGCAGGACGTAGAATAACTTCCCATACGTCTGGCTTCATGTCTGCGTATTCGTCCATGACAAGAAACTTTAACGAAACACCACGCATTGTGTCTGGTCGGTCTGCACCTTTCAAAGAGATGGTAGCGCCATTTATTAGGGTGATGGTAAGGTTGTTAATGTTTTGCCCTTTAATTATTGGCGACGCTAAATCAAAGATGGTGTTCCACATAATGTCACGTGCTTGCCCTTGCGTAGGCGCGACATAAAAGACACCGCCAGGCTTGTCGTTCAAGGCGTTTAAGATGAGCATCCAAGCTGCCATCCTACTCTTACCTGTACGACGACCAGCCGCTACCACTTTAAAACGTGTGCTGTCGTTAAAGACATCTTGTTGCCACGGTAAAAGTGATACGTTTAAATCTGTCATAGAATGATATCAGACGCTGAGTAGGGGTATAGTTCGTAAGAGATAATGAACGTAGCATTACCTGACGTACAGCGGATGTCTATGGTGTCGTTTTCGTGCAAGACAAGAAACTTACCTACCTGACCACCAAACTCTACTAAGTCACCAGCTGACATATTCTTGCTGTGTAAGAACGTATAATCCTCTCCGTCAGACCACTTAGCATCTACCGTTATAGAACCTGAAGCGGCGCATAAGAAGTATGTGAGCTTACAATGATAACCTTCTGGAACAGTTAGCACAGTGACGTATGTGCTGTTATCAGCAACGTCTGGAATATACCCTTTAGAGTCTTGTATTACTTGCATCAGTAACTCCACATGACAGGGTATTCGGAGTCGCGTAAGTCTACGTGTACAAACGTCTTAGCTACACCAATCCCTTTAAAACCTAATTCAATAGCCTTCTCAACAATTAAATAACGTTGTGTACCGTTTAACACTTTAATGTCAGCGGCTATACCTTTAGTGTGTGTGCCAGGCGTTGGCTTAGACGCTTCAACTGAATGAGACGCTGAGCGATAGCCACTGGTGATGTGAAACGGAAAACCACATTCTTCTCTCAACATATCAAGCATAATGAGGAAGTTGTGTGACATTCTGTTTTCACCCGTCTCCGTACAGTTAAACTCTTCTAACGTAAAATACTTAAGCGTCATTTACCACATCACCTTCTATTGTTTCACCGCTAATGTTGACAGCATCACCCACTGTCGAAATGTTAACTTGTATTGACGGACGCGACACACTCTCTTCTGAGAAGCCCGACAATGGAAGTAGTCTGTCAGCTACGATCTTCCACGCGACAGCTTGTGCTTTATGATCGTCATCTAATGCAGCATCTAAAATCTTTTGTAACACTTTAGCAGACTTTGGCGACGCTAACATACGTTGACGATATTCCGTCATAATCGCTGACTGTTCACGACGTGTTAAACCACCCGTTTCAGCTAAGTCTGTTTTACGAGGACGGCCTCTTTTAGGCTTGACAGTTGTTGAAGACATGTATTATCCCTACTCTAGCGTTTGATGTCGTAACAGAGGGTACATAGTTGCTAGCATTAACAACTACATTCTACTTTTTAGTAGTGTGTTGTGGGTTGGTAGGAAGGTTTGACGTTACAGTGTCTCGACGTTAGTAGTCATGCTGTCGTGTTCAACGTTCTCTACCGTACAAACTATGAGTAGATTATATCATACTTTTAAGTAAAAGTCAATAGGTGTAGGGACACTATTGTGTATTATTTACGTTTTTAATGACAGCGTGCTGTTGTTGTTGTTGTTTATAACGCTAGAGTCGAGCTGTTGGTTACGCTGCCTTTTTTATATGCCAGAGTGTTGTTTAAATTATCTTTGTAGTCAACGGTTTAGACTACTGTGAATTTATACAGTTGTGTACGTCTATGGAGGTTTAAAAGCTCTTCTTCGCAAACGGTGGCGCCTACATTAACATTATCAGAGCCGCCGCCCCCTCCCCCGCCCCTCGATCGACACCCACCGTTCACGCCTTGAACACCGACGGCGACCGCTTGGCTATATAGGGACGGTAACGACGGTGTAGCGACGGTGTCGACGGTGGCGGCGTAGGAGGATGGGAGCGAGGAGCGACGTGGGACGCTACAGCCACTATCTAGGGACGTTATAGGGAACGCTCCTGGCTCATTCACGAAATGAATAACGACTATTCAGTAAATAAATGTGACATTCAGTTCGGCATCCCTCATAGTCCACCCATCGACAGCGGTTAGGTCGGTTACAGCGGGTAACGGCGCTATAGCAAAAATACCGAAAGCCTAGGGAGTGCGTAAGAGTGGAACAATCAAACACCCGCGAGGATACGGCCAACGGACGTGATAAGGCCTCGCAGACCACGACGGATAGCCCTAGACGTTAGTTGCCGAAAGCAAAATCTAGGAAGTGGCCGTTGGACACAATGACCTAGCAAAGTAGCGGACGATTCAGCTAGCGATGCAATCGAACAGCGAGACAACGCACTCACTACCGCGAAGCGTATACGGTAAGCCGCGCAGTACCGAGAGAGCCTAACGGCACGGTGTCGAATTGTTCGGTTGCTATTGTCTAGGGTGAATCGTAACCCTACTGATGAGACTATACGGAGTCGAAACAATGGAATTCAAGCATGTAACTTATGAGTCGTTGAAGCAGTCAGCACGACACTACTACGGCGAGGGCGGCTACTGCACCGTTATTATGGTAGCGCTGGTGCTGGGTTGGAAATTTGGCAAGGCACGTAGCGAGTGGAAACGTCGCGGACGTCGTGACGGTTGCGGCACTTACTTCCGCGATCAAAAGCAACTGCTAGCAGACCACGGCATAACGTTGAAACTGTTTTCGTATCGCACGGGTGGCACGTTGTCGACGGTGGCGAGCAAGTTACCGAGTAAAGGTATGTTCTTAGTGTACAGCCGCGGGCATGTGAGCGTTGTACGCGACGGTATCCTCGAAGATTGGGCAACCGATAGCCGCAAGCGTGTTATCGATATCTATCAAGTGGTTTACAATTAAGGAGTGGTTAGTATGAAATATTCAGATACGGACATAAACGGTAACGCGTGGCCAGCCGCTTGGGTGGACACGTACAACAACTTAAGCGCACAAATTGAGCGCACACACGGTGTCGAGCTTAAGCAGGCGCTCTTGGATGAGCGACACCGCTTTTACATGTTATGCATTTACACGGCTCAGGAGGCTTAGTATGAAATATACCGTATTAGCAACGAAAAAAGATGGCACTAGCTTTGTTAAAAAATTCAAAACCGAGCACGATGCTAGAGCCTGGGTTTATGACGTGGCGTGGGACGATGACGGCATTTATCACTGCACTATTACCACCAACGACGGGCACGAACTAGTTGCCCTGATACCATGTGACTAGGGAGTAACAACTATGACTAACTTACAACCAGCGCCGAAAGGCTTTGTACTAGGCGAAGCGTTAAAGTATGTAGGTAATGCAAGCTGGGATACTGAGTGGTGTCCCGCTTGGATACGTCCCACCGACTGCGGTGCGGATGTTATATGGATAGAACGTAACGGGGACTATTGCGGCTTGTTTCAGCGTGTCCCACACAATCAATTTGCAATTATCGTGGCCGCGTAAGCGGTCACACAATCAACTTACACGGAGTAATTAACATGAACTATTCAGAATACACACAAACCATGAATGCGCTTGTCGACTCAGTTTATGCTGAGTTAAAACGAGACGACACCCAGGAACTTTCGGACATCGTTCACGAGACAATCGACGGCCATGCGTGGGCTATATACTACGCTGATGCGTTTGAGCTAGTAAACTTTGTTAGACAGTTTGACTTTAGCGAGTACGGCGAGGCTCAATACACCGTAGAAAACGTATGCGAGCCAACTACAGACCTCGACACCCTCATCACGCATATGGCTTTTTGGGTTATGTATAACGTTGTTTATGGTGCTGTACAGGAACGCTTAGAAGCGGAGGGGGTTTAATATGACTTACGACGACGCACTTACACTACTGATACAGGCAACGAACGGTTTAAACATTGCCAGTGCTATCGACTTGCTAGAAGACGGCGAGGCGTTAGCGGCGGCAGGGATTGACAATCAAGAGGCGGTCGAGTCGTTGCATTACGAGTTTATGCGCGAGCTTGAAGCGAAGTATAGCGAAGTGATAGGGGGTTGATATGAAGAAGCTAGGTAAGGTATTGTTAGGCGTCGCGGTTTACGTTGTGTTCTGCACGACGTTCGCGATGGGTTTATTAGGTATTACATTTGGTGAGTTATTCGGAGGTGTATTGTGATTAATTGGGAAGCGAAAGCGGTTTACTTGTTAACGTATATGGAAGCGCTACGCGATGCGTACAGCGAAAGCGAGGAACACAACCGCCAGTTGGCGGAGATGTACGAAGACGACTACTTTATCGGCAAGGTGGAAGCGTACGCGCACGTCGTTAAAGCGTTGCAACGTACACTCGACACGCTTGCGTTGCCTAGTGATACAGCGGAGGTGGTCAGTGATCGAGTTGCTTGAGTTAGTTTTAATCGGGTTTAGTGTCGCCGTCCTGGGTTTATGGCTAACAGGTGAGTTTAAAGAGTGAGCTCCTCAGTGGCCGTGTACGGAACGTTAGCTTAAACGTATGTGCTTGTATTCGTTTAACGATAACGTCGCTTACACGGCTTCTCAGGGGCTTCTAAGGACATTCTAAGGAGAGAGATTATGTTTGATGTAGATTTTCCACACGGTTTAGCAGATTACACCGACTTGTGTTGCGTTTACGAGGCACGCGAGCAATACTTCCGTGTTGCGTACGACTCGCTTAAGTTTGGTGCGTACCGATACAACGTGTTCGAGTGTCTCGAATACATACTCGACGACATCGTCGACGTACCTAACACGTTTGCGCTACGCGTACGCAAGACAGAGCAGAGTCAGCAGCAGTTACGGCAGGCGGTTATTGACCACTGGCGCCCGTTCGTCGACGCCCTGGAGCGTCAAGACGTCGAAGCCGTCGGGCGTTTTATACTCGACAAAGTCGAAGGGGGTGTGTTAAAAGAGATTGAGCGGACGTTGATTAATGAACGCGACGAACGGCTGTTCGATACACGTAAAGTGTAAACTATTCACGTTGACGTACTAAGAAATTTATGCTAAAATCTTCTTATACGTTAACGTACTTCAACGATGTTTTACTTAAGAGGATGTAGTATGTATAACGTTAACGATGTAGACGCCTACTATGTAGACTACACAGACGAACTGAACGAAAGCGACACGTTCGTGTCAACAATCCACAGCTTCGAGCAACTTGTTAGCAAGCGACGCGAGCGCCGTCACAGTACAGCGTTCGGGCATCACTCAACGGATGTTATGGCCTGCTTCGTTAGTAGCGGCAAGCTCACGCCAGAGGTTTACTGATGAGTATGTTTATTAAAACACACATACCGTGTCCGAAGTGTGGCAGCAGCGACGCTGCCGCTATCAACTCTGATGGCTGGCGGCACTGCTTCAGCTGTAACGAACGGGAGAAGGTAGCGGAGGCGACAGAGCAAGTGGTGACACGTGTCCCGTCGTCTCAATTCGACAGCATCCTAACCGCAATCGTTAAGGCTAGTCCGAAAGCGATTGTCGAGCGTAAGATTGAACCTGCGACAGTCAAGCAGTATCGTGTTGTCGTGGATAACGATCGCCACATCTACCCCTACTACGCACCTGACGACAGTAACTTTCCCGTAGCCGCTAAGACACGCCTGGCTAACAAGGTGTTCACGACAGCGGGTGATGTTAGTCAAGCGGGGTTGTTTGGTCAGCAAGCGTTCGCGGCGGGTGGTAAGTATATCGTTGTCACCGAGGGCGAGCTTGACGCAATGGCCGCGTATCAGATGATGGGTGGTTACCCTGCGGTGTCAATCCGTAGCGGTGCGTCGGGTGCCTTGCGCGATTGTAAGCAGTCGTATCAGTGGCTTGACTCGTTCGAGTGTGTGGTCGTGTGCTTTGACGACGATGCGCCA
>Ga0209137_1000933_pt1 | contig 29087 bp, 26 predicted proteins | sample SaaInl5LU_22_DNA_FD_184642 | JGI IMG/M metagenome (GOLD analysis project Ga0209137, IMG submission 184642) | Marine microbial communities from expanding oxygen minimum zones in the Saanich Inlet - ESP_105LU_22_DNA (SPAdes) (version 2) | ecosystem: Environmental > Aquatic > Marine > Intertidal...
CTCGAAAAGATGCAAATTCAGAAATTAAAAATGTAGAAGATGCTTCTGAGGATGTTCAGAAAAATGCAGAAATGGATGTGCAACAACTCACCGATGCTTACGTTAAAAAAGCAGACGATTTATACAGTGCTAAAGAAGCCGAAATTCTAAAAGTATAACTTCAGCGGATTGTAATGTTTCAAAAGGAAAGATTTCTTTTCCTTACCCGTGAATTCATTCATTTTATTTACCTTTGTCGCCATCAAAAAAGACTATGTTTAAACTTTTTTCAAACGGTTTTTGGGAAATCGTTGCACGACTGATTCTTAGAAACAGAATTAGTATTCTCATCGCTGTAGCACTGACCACAGTGTTTTTTTCCATGCAGTGGAATAATATGCGCTTCTCTTATACAGAAGCCAATTTACTGCCCGATGATCATCCTATCAATCTAGAATACAATCAATTTTTAGAACTATTCGGAGAGGAAGGCAATTTGATTGTGATGGGGGTAAAAGACAGTACCTTACTGACGGTCGAAAAATTGAATGCTTGGAATACATTTTCAAAACGTTTTAACAGCCATCCCAATGTCGATGTAGTAATTGCCATAAAGGATTTACAGAAACTAGTTAAAAATGAGCGCAAAAAGCAATTTGATCTCATCCCGTTTATCAAAGATTCTGTCCGGTCACAGCCCGAAGTAAATACCCTTAAAAAAGCCCTTTTTGAGAAGTATCCCTTTTACGATAATATCCTTTTTAATTCAGAAACTGAAGCCATTCGAACGGCCATCTATCTAGATAAATCGATTGTGAATACCAACGAGCGAAAAACATTTATCGAAGAGGTACTAATTCCGAAAGTGAATGCTTTTGAGGAGACTTATGATTTAGATGTACGCGTTTCTGGAATGCCCTATGTACGAACGCTAAATGCTCAAAATATTGTTGACGAAATTAGCGTGTTCATTTTAGCAGCCATTTTGGTTACTTCGCTTATTTTCTTTTTCTTTTTTAGATCGTTTAGAGCAACTTTTATATCCATGTTTGTGGTGGTCGTTGGTGTAATGTGGACCTTTGGAATTTTAGGATTATTACATTATGAAATTACGGTTCTTACAGCCTTAATTCCGCCCCTAATTATTGTGATTGGAATCCCTAATTGTATCTTTCTGATTAATAAATATCAGCATGAAGTTAACAAACATGGCAACAAAGCAAAGTCGCTTCAGCGTGTTATTTCTAAAGTCGGGAATGCGACTTTAATGACCAATGTTACTACGGCCTCTGGATTTGCAACATTTATCATTACGCAAAGTAAATTACTCACTGAATTTGGAATCGTAGCATCGTTGAGTATTATTGCCATTTTTCTGCTGTGTTTACTAATTATTCCAGTCATTTATAGTTTTATGCCGATTCCAAAAGAACAGCATCTAGAACATTTAAATAAACGCTGGATTAATCGCTTGGGCGACTGGATCGAACATACAGTTAAACATAAAAATATTACAATTTACATCACGGCGATTCTTTTATTAGCGTTGAGTATTATTGGAATTTTTCAAATTGAAACCACAGGGAGTTTAATTGAAGACATGCCTAAAAAAGCAGAATTTTATAAAGATATAGAATTCTATGAGCGTGAGTTTAATGGGATAATGCCCCTTGAAATTTTGGTGGACACCAAACGAAAAAAGGGGGTCATGAAACTCTCCACCTTAAAGCGCATGGATGCGTTAGAAGATTTAATCATTGAAACCCCAGAACTCTCAAAACCCATTTCTGTTGTGAGCTTAGTGAAGTACTCCAAACAAGCCTATTACAACGGAAATCCAAAGTATTATCAGCTGCCATCTGCACAAGAAAATAGTTTTATATTATCCTATGCAAAAAATGCTTCTACGGATGTTGATTTACTAAAAAACTTTGTCGATAGTACAGGGCGTTATGCTCGGATCACCTCATTTATGAAAGATGCAGGAATTGACAAAATGGAGCGCATAGAAGAAGATCTACTCACCAAAATTGAGAAGTTATTCCCCAAAGAACGTTATGATGTTTCCATCACAGGGAAAGCCTATTTATTTCAAAAAGGAACCAAATACTTAGTCAAAAATTTAGTTTTGTCTTTAGCACTCGCCATCTTTTTGATCTCGTTGTTTATGGCCTATATGTTTCGCTCTTTCCGAATGATTATCATTTCGTTGATCCCAAATTTGTTGCCGTTATTAGTTACTGCAGGGATGATGGGATATCTTGGTGTACCCATAAAACCGTCTACAATATTAGTGTTTAGTATTGCCTTCGGAATTTCTGTAGATGATACGATTCATTTTTTGGCAAAATACCGACAAGAGTTGTTGGCAAATCACTGGAAAATTAAACAATCGGTTTTTGCAGCACTCCGCGAAACTGGGGTTAGTATGTTCTATACATCTATTGTACTGTTCTTTGGGTTTTCGGTTTTTATAACCTCTAGTTTTGGCGGCACTGTGGCTTTAGGCGCCTTAATTTCAGCGACTCTACTATTGGCAATGTTGGCGAACTTATTGTTGTTGCCATGCCTGCTGTTGTCTCTAGAGCGCAGTATTGCTAACAAGAAAGTTTTGAAGAAGCCTGCTTTAAATATTATCCCCGAAGAAGAAGCGTTAGAAGAAGACTAAAACTTACACTATTAATATAGCTTAAAACTATATATTTGTAGTATTAAAAATTGTACTTATGATCACCAGCACTGTTGCGCATTTATTAACTCAAGAGTTAAAACATACAGATATTGAAGTCAAAGGATGGGTTCGAACCTTTAGAGCGAACCGATTTATAGCCCTCAATGATGGCTCTAGCCTTCAAAGTATCCAATGTGTAGTTGATTTTGAACGCATGGACGAGGCGTTACTAAAACGCATTACAACAGGAGCTGCGGTAAATATAAAAGGTAGTTTGGTAGAAAGTCAAGGCAAAGGACAGTCTGTAGAAGTTCAAGTAAGTTCTATAGAAATTCTGGGAGATGCCGATTCCGAAGAGGTTTCAAAAACCATTTTACAACCTAAGCGACATTCTTTAGAATTTTTGAGAGAACAAGCACATTTACGCACACGAACCAATACGTTTAGTGCCGTAATGCGACTCCGCTCTTCGCTCTCTTTTGCGATTCATCAGTATTTTAATAAAAATGGCTTTTACTATATGCATGCCCCGATTGTTACGGGAAGTGATGCCGAAGGTGCAGGAGAAATGTTTAGAGTAACTACTCTAGATCCAAAAAATCCACCACTCACAGAAAATGGAGAAGTCGATTATTCGAAAGACTTTTTTGGAAAAGAAACAAATTTGACGGTATCAGGACAACTCGAAGCTGAAACCTATGCGATGGCGCTTGGAAAAGTATATACTTTTGGCCCTACCTTTAGAGCTGAAAATTCAAACACCTCACGACATTTAGCAGAGTTTTGGATGATTGAGCCTGAGGTCGCTTTTATGGATCTGGCAGGAAATATGGATCTTGCCGAAGATTTTATGAAAGAGGTCATTAGTTATATTTTAGAACACAATAAAGAAGACCTTGCCTTTTTAGAGCAGCGCTTAGAACAAGAAGATAAATCGAAACCTCAAAATGAGCGTGCGCCAATGCCTCTCACCGAAAAACTTCGTTTTATTGTCGATAATAATTTTAAGCGTGTAAGCTACACAGAAGCCATTGAAATCCTGCGCAATTGTAAGCCTAATAAAAAGAAGAAATTTAAATATATTATTAACGAATGGGGTGCCGATTTACAAAGTGAACATGAACGCTTTTTGGTAGAACAACACTTCAAATGTCCGGTTATTTTATTTGATTATCCTGCCAAAATTAAAGCCTTTTATATGCGCTTAAATGAGGACGGAAAAACGGTGAGAGCGATGGATATTTTATTTCCTGGTATTGGTGAAATCGTTGGTGGATCGCAACGAGAAGAACGACTAGAGGTCTTAAAAGCAAAAATGGCAGAACTAGACATCCCCGAAGAAGACCTGTGGTGGTATTTAGATTTAAGAAAATACGGAACCGCTGTGCACTCTGGCTTTGGACTTGGTTTTGAACGCTTGGTAATGTTTGCGACTGGAATGGGTAATATCCGAGATGTGATTCCTTATCCTCGAACGCCACTCAATGCTGAGTTTTAAGGAAAGTTTTTTTAGTACTACTTGAAAATAGTACGGCTTAACATATATCTGACGTTTTTTTCTTATTTTTATAAAAACCCAAATACTAAAAATGCTTAAGCAATATTTACATTATAAATTATCACAAAAACTATCGCCTCAGCAAATTCAGTTGATGAAGCTGATTCAGTTGCCTACACAAGCTTTTGAACAACGCCTCAAACAAGAACTCGAAGAAAATCCAGCACTCGAAAGTGGAAAAGATCAGGAAGACATTTATGACAATGAATTTGATTCCAATGATAATGACATGGACAATGAGCAAATCAATGCGGATGACATCAATGTAGATGATTATTTGAGCGATGATGAAATTCCAGAATATAGACTTCAAGCGAATAATTACAGTGCCGATGATGAACAAAAAACAATTCCTTTTGCTTCTGGAACATCTTTTACCCAACACCTTATAGATCAACTTAATACCTTTCCATTAGAAGAAACACAGTATCAAATCGCTGAGTTTTTAATTGGTAGTATCGACGATAGCGGCTATATCCGTCGTCCTTTACTGGACATTATGGATGATTTGGCCTTTACTCAAAATGTATATACTGATGAGAAAACCATTGAATCTGTGCTCAAAGTGGTGCATTTATTAGACCCTGCAGGTGTAGGCGCTCGAAATCTTCAAGAATGTTTAGTACTTCAATTGCAGCGAAAAACACAAACCCCAAATACGGCCCTTGCCAGCACAATTATTGAGCTTGGGTTTGAGCAATTTACTAAAAAACACTACAAAAAACTCTTGCAAAAATTTAGCATCACAGAACTACAACTTAAAGACGCTATTTCAGAAATTGAACGCTTGAACCCGAAACCCGGAAGCTCTTATTCTAATAACAGCCGCTCTATTGAACACGTTGTTCCAGATTTTACCATCAAAATTGTGGAGGGCGAATTAGAACTCAGTCTTAATGGTCGAAATGCACCTGAACTACACGTTTCAAGACCCTACAACGAAATGCTAAAAGGGTATAAGGATTCCAAAGAAAAAACAAAATCGCAAAAAGATGCGGTACAGTTTATCAAACAAAAACTCGATGCTGCCAAATGGTTTATTGATGCGATCAAACAACGTCAACATACCCTATTTGTTACCATGAGTGCTATTATGCATTATCAAAAAAACTACTTTCTATCGGGTGATGATCTACAATTAAGACCTATGATCCTCAAAGATATAGCCGATGAAATAGAAATGGATGTTTCAACCGTATCTCGTGTTGCAAACAGCAAATATGTGGATACTCCTTATGGCACGAAACTGATTAAAGACTTTTTTAGTGAGTCCATGACTAATGACCAAGGCGAAGAAGTCTCTACTCGTGAAATTAAAAGCATCTTGGAAACCGTGATTTCAGAAGAAGACAAGAAAAAACCAATGACTGATGAAAAATTAACCGTCATTTTAAAAGAGAAAGGGTATCCAATCGCACGACGAACTGTTGCTAAATATCGCGAACAACTCGACCTTCCTGTAGCCCGACTTCGAAAGGAGCTTTAGAACTATACTTTTTTAATAACATTGGTGACAATTCCCCAAATTACAAAATCATTTTCTGGGGTGATTTTTATAGGCTGATAGTTTTTATTTTCAGGTTGTAGCCAAACCTCTTCCTTTTCGACCTTTAATCGTTTTACTGTGAATTCTCCGTCCAAAAAGCAAACTGCAATTTTGTTATGCGCAGGAGAAAGGCTGCGGTCAATGACCAAAAGATCATTGTCATTAAGCCCCGCATCAACCATAGATTGTCCGCTAACACGCGCAAAAAAAGTGGCTTCTTTATTTTTAATAAGCTCATTATCCAACGACAGTCGTTCTTGCTTAAAATCCTCTGCTGGAGATGGAAATCCCGCAGAAATCCCTGTGTCAAAATAGACAGCACCTAGTGTATTGAGGTTTTCAGGAGTAAAAAATGTAAGCGGTGTGGGTTGTTGTTTTATGGACATTGAACTGTAATTATATCTTTAATATTGGTTGTGTACTTTGGAGACAAATGCTGTTGGCGCATTTTCCAGGTACGCTTTAAATCTTGGTTGGCTAATTTTAATTTTGGGACATCATACTTTTTATTAATAAAATCAATCGTACGCATTAATGGTAAATGCTTTGGATTTTCTTTATCAAATAATTGCAGCTGATGGTTGTCTGTGGGAACAATTCCTGTAAGGATAACGCCTGCTTTTTTATAGTGAATTCCTTGTTTATAAATTGACGCTACTGCTTTAATGGCATTCGCACTTAGAGTTAAACTAGAATTGGTTGGAAACGGAATGTTGACGACCACACTAGCGCGGTGCTGTTCAGTCTCTTTTTTATGATAATCACTTCGTATAAAAATAATCATCATGTGACAACTAGACCCTTGTTTTCGAAGTTTTTCAGCACCACTACATGCAAAGGTAGAAATGCGTTCTTTGATTTCTTCAAGGTTACTAATAGCTGATTCGAAGCTACGTGTAGTGGCTATCGCTCGTTTATTTTTAACGGTTTCAGTTTCAATTTTAGAGATCCCTTCCAAATCTTTTTTCAGTTTCCATTCTGTAATCGAAAAGGTTTTACGCACCCACATGTCAGGAAGTTGAACAAAATCATAGGCGGTTTTACATTGCTTTTCGGATAAGCGTTTGTGTAGCGCTGGCCCTATCCCCCAAACATCTTTGAGTTTTGTCCATTTCAACGCTTTGATGCGTTTTTCTTCGCTATCAATGACATAGACTCCTCCGGTTTCTTTGGGAAACTTACGAGCAATTTTATTGGCTATTTTACTCAACGCCTTGGTGGGGGCAATGCCTACACAAGTAGGGATGCCCGTCCATTTAAGAATGCGTTGGCGCATCTCAATCCCATGGGCGTGTAGGTCATAGGCCTCAAATCCGTTGAGTTTTAAGAACGCTTCATCAATGCTATACACTTCTACATCGGGACTAAAGTGTTCTAAAATACGCATCACACGGCTACTCATGTCGCCATACAATGCAAAATTGGACGAAAATAATTGAACGTTATTTGATTTGAAGAATTCTTTAAACTTAAATGCTGGCGCACCCATCGGTAGCCCCAGTGCTTTAGCTTCATCGCTTCGCGCAATCACACAACCATCGTTATTAGATAAAACGGCAATCGGCTTATCTCGTAAACTAGGATTAAAAACCCGCTCACAGGACGCATAAAAATTATTACAATCAACAAGTGCAAACATGCTATAAAGGTAGCGCATTTGCGGTTTGACTAAAACAAAATAATTATTTATTTTAACTATTTTGTTCTTTACATCGAGTAAAAAGTTTAACAATTTTATTTGTTTTTATTGATTGAGATATAATAGTATGTATATATTTACCAAATAAAACTGACCGGTCTAAATTAAGATTTTTATGAAAACCAGATTTTATCTATTACTGCTCATTGTTAGTGTTTTTTCAACTCATGCTCTAGCTGCACAAGAAGTTTCAGAAATTGAAAAATTGGATTCTATTACAATTAAATCTACCCGAATCGAATTGCCTTTTAAAAAGAATTCGAGAACTATTACACTTATTTCGTCGGAAATCATACGGCAAAGTCCGGCAACTAATTTAGCAGAGCTTTTGCAACAAGAAGCGGGTATCGATGTCCGGCGTCAAGGCGTGAATGGCATGCAAGCGGATCTCTATATACGAGGAGGGAGTTTTGATCAAACCCTACTTTTAATTGATGGGATTAAAGTTGAAGATCCTCAGACAGGCCACCATACATTAAACATGGCGCTGCCTCTGGAAGTCATCGAACGGATTGAAATTATCAAAGGCCCAGCAGCGCGTGTTTTTGGGCAAAATGCGTTTACAGGTGCTATTAATATTGTAACAAAATCAAATGCTGATGCTGTAAATTCAGTGCGCTATAAACTAGGGTCTTATAATCAGCATCAAGCTTCAGGAACTTTAGGAACGCAAATAAAGAACTCAACACTTATTGGCCATGCTTCTGTAAATACTTCAGATGGCTATCGTTATAATACGGATTTTGAAAATCAAAATTATTTTATAAAAGGACGATTTAATACCCTTAAAAATCCTGTAGAAGTCATTGGTACTTTTTCTGAGCGTAAATTTGGTGCGAATCAATTTTATGCTGTTGAAAGCGGGAACGACCAATACGAAGAAACACAAAGTAGTCTTGTGGGTGCTTCAACAAAATTTGAAACTGAAACCCTTAAAATAACCCCACGAGTATATTGGAAACGAAATCAAGACATGTATTTGTATGTTCGTGAAAATCCAGCGGTTTACAGAAACTTACACCACTCCAACAAAGTGGGACTACAAGTCAATGCCTCTTATACCTCAAACGCTGGAATTACAGGGTTTGGAATCGATGCTGCAAAAGTATTTATGACGAGCACCAATTTGGGGGAACGCGACCGAACAATGGCAAATTTATTTGTTGAACATCGATTTTCTTTAGCGGATAACGCTTTAGATATTACGCCAGGAGTCTCGGTAAATTATTTCTCAGATTTTAAATTTCATGCTTTTCCAGGTGTCGATATCGGTTATGCTATTAATGATACCTTTAAAGCTTATGCGAATGTGGGTTATACCTATAGAGTGCCAACTTATACCGACTTATATTATGTGGGACGAACGGATTTAGGAAATGCAAATTTAGAGCCTGAAAAAGCACTATCTGAAGAACTTGGATTAAAATATTTTGGAGAAAAATTTAATGCCTATGTTGCTGTTTTTAATCGATCCTCAGATAATTTAATTGATTATACCAAAGAGAATGAAGCCGACAAATGGGAAGCTACAAACCTAAAGAGTTTAACCTCGACTGGACTTGAATTTAATCTATCTTCTAGTTTTAAATCGGGACAATACACACAAAACATTAGCTTAGGATACACCTATTTAGATGAAAATTTAAATGATATAAAAACCGCTTTTTCTAAATATGTGCTCAACGCATTGACACATCATTTTACAGCGACGGTTCGTTCACAATTTTTAAAAAATGTGTCGCAAAGTATCGTTTATAAATTTGCCGAGCGGGCCTCAGGCACAAGTTATAGTGTCGTAGATGTTCAAGCAACGTTAAGTGTTTCTGATTTTGACTTTTCTATTATTGGAAATAATATTTTCAATACGGAATATATAGAAACAGGGTTTGTGCCTATGCCAAAAGGAAATGTTTTAGTGGGTCTGAATTATACGTTCTAACTACTTGATAAGTGCATTGACCTTGTCGTAAACCCATTGAGATTCCCAGCCTCTGTAAAGAAGATAATCGGCGAGTTTTTTCTTTTTTTTCCACGGATCTGTTTCAGTCAGCGTTGCCACTTTTTTTTCAGCTAAAGTGTGAAATGTTTGAAGATAATCGTTAGGATCAATTTCTTGAAGGGCTATTTTAATTGTATATTTAGACAGCTGGCGTTGTTTCAATTCTAGGGTTAATCGCACTTTACCCCATTTTTTTATGCTAAACTTTCCCCTTACAAAAGCCTTAGCAAAACGTTCTTCATTAAGGTGATTGTCGCTGATTAGCGCTACAATGATATGGTCAATGGCTTCAGGGATCATTCGCATATTTTTCAGCTTCTGTTCCACTTCCTTATGGCAACGGTCCTGGTAGGCACAATATTTTTGAAGTTTCAAAAGAGCCTCGTCTAAAGTATATGATTTATGATTTTGGTACATCCTTACAGTTTATATGTAATCGCCAAAATGAGGTTCGTTCCAGGCGCAGAAATTCCTGATGAAAAAGGCCGATAGCGTTGGTTGGTCATATTTTCTATGGCGCCAACAAATGAAATGGATGTATTAAAATCAAATTGAGTTCTAAGATTGAGCGTGTACCATGACGGCGCATAGGGATTGCCTTGGGCATTTAAAGCAAATAAAGAATCTGCTAATTCCGAAGAAATCTCTGAGTCACGAAGTGCACCATTATAGTTTATAAATCCATCCAGTTGAAGCTTGTTATAGCTCCAAATAATATGGGCGTTTCCAAAAACAGGAGCTACATGTCTAACAGGCAATTCCACGCCCAAAGTTTCTTCTTGCACCCCTTGAACATAACTATACTGTGATGTAAATTTTAAGGCCTTTGAGAACCGAACTTTTAAGCCTGCTTCAAATCCATAAATCCAAGACTTAGAAGCATTTTGAATGGCATGAATCTCACTTAATTCGCCATCATATTCCATTTCAGATATGCCATGGACTGTAAAGTTTTTTCGAACTAGTGCATTGTCTAAATACGTATAATAAGTGGAGGTATCAAAAGTTATAGATTCGTTCAAATTGATAGTCAGGCCAAGTTCTCCACCATACGCATATTCAGGTTGAAGGTTGCTATTTGGAACCACAACCAGACCCGGTTCAGATTCAAATATTTTGCCAATATCATCAATATTTGGTGCTCGAAATGCAGTAGTTGCATTGAGTTTCCATAGAAAGGTGGTGTTCGGGTTCCAGCTAAGTCCAAAAGTTCCTGTAAGCGCACTGGTTTTTAGATTTGCCATTTTGAAGGGAAGATTGAAAAATGTATTATTAGCTGATAAGTCTGCACTAATCGTTACGTAATTATAACGTATCCCTGACTGTAATGTGAGGTTTGAATTAGGTTTGTATTTATGGCTTAAATAAGCGGCTAAGGTTTGCCACTTTGAGCCATCAGGGTAACGTGAGTCGATTCTTTCAGTAGCATCAGTCCTAATGTTTTCAGAATGTCCAGCAGAGCCTACCTTATTGTAAATATATTCTGTTCCATAAGAAATATTAGATTTAGTTGTAAGGGTTTTATAAAAGTCGAAATTCAGAGAAATTGCATCTACGTTTTCTTCTCTAATTTTTCGAGTATTGGCATTAAACCTTCTGTTGATTCGACTTTCTTTAAAGTTTTGGTACGCTGCCGATACTTTAATTTTGTCGTAAAGGTTTGAACGGCTACTTAATTTGGTCATTTGCATGTTGGCCAATAGCCATTCTTGTGGTCCATAATTCCATTCTGCATAGCGTAAAACACCTTCAGAGTCATGTGTTGCTAAACGATCATATCTTGGATAATCTGAGGTTGTTGAATACTGAATTCCTAGATCAAATTTTAAATCATCACTAGCCTTAAATAATACTTTCTGAGCAAGGTGAATTTGTTGGAAATTAGTAAATTTCTGAACACGTGGCGTGGGGTTTGATACCATCACATCCCGTCCATTTATTTGCTCGCTATAGAATAGACTCAGGTAGTCGTCTGGGCCGTGTACACCCATTTTTAAATCTCCAAAATCGGATAGACTAGCACTCGTATGAAATCCCCATTTTTGAAATCCAACATTGAAATCTAGATGTGTAGTTTTTTCAGTATTAGCAGTGGCGTGTCGAACCGTACTTCTGGCAGAAAAAACTGGTGTTTTAGACTCGGAGAGTTTTGGAGTTGTAGTATAAAAATTCATTACTCCCCCAATAGCATCGCTACCATAAATCACAGATCCAGACCCAAGTATGACTTCTGTTTTTTCTATATTAAAGGGATTTATTGACAGTACATTTTGAACGTTTCCACCTCTAAATATGGCATTGTTTAGGCGCACCCCATCGACCGTGATTAATAAGCGATTTGTTGAAAACCCTCGAATGAGTGGGCTCCCGCCTCCTAACTGGCTTTTTTGCACAAAAACACGCCCACTATTGCTTAACAAATCTGCACTAGTTTGCGGATTAGAGAACTGAATTGCTTTGGAGTTGATACTAATAATTGTTTGGGGGACTTCTTTTTTGCTTTGTTGAAACTTAGAAGCAGAAACAACAACTTCGTTTAAGCTTGTCGCTTTAGGTGTCAAAAAAATAGTGTCTTGTATTGAGGTCTTAAAAACTAATTTGTTCTGATATGAAATATGCTGGAAATTAATTTTCTCGGAAGCTGCAAACTCATCAATACTAACAAGCCCGTTTATATCTGTAGTTTCTATTTTGGTCTTGAGAGTATTATAAACGGCAGCGGCTGGAATGGGTGTATTTTCTAATTTGTCAACAACAACGATTTGTTGTGCTCCTGTGCTCAACACAAATAAACATGAAATGCAAAGAAAAAAACGGTTCATCTTAACGGTAAACTTGATTTAAAATGGTTAACGATTTTGGCTGTTTAAAGGCGTGTAAATGTAATTTAAAATAGTCTAAAATCATATTAAGTAAGTCGTGCTTTTGTGTAGAATTTAACTCTTGAGCAATTGATGTATCAAATTTTGTGCCCAAAAACGGTTTTAGTAATTCTAATTTTGATCCCGCAACACAGTGTGCAGCATCATGAGGTTGGAAATTACCATTTTCAAGATTAAAATAGGCTAGTGAATCATTGGTGACATCTGGGTTAATTCCTAAGAATTTTGTGAGCCCCATTAAAAACTGATGATGAAATGTTCCTGTTTTTTCAACCGCATCAAACCATAATAGGGTAGTTTCTAGGTATTCGAAAAGGGGCAAGTTGGCTTCTTCTTCGTTTAGAATCATAGACAGTATTTCTGCTAAAAACAATAGGACTGTGGATTTATATACATTAGTATGTAAAGTCTCATAGGGTTTGTATAATCGTACTTCTTTAAAAAAATGTAGACTCCGATTGTCTTTGTGTTCCGCTTCAATTTCAATTAGGGTTAGTAATTGAAAATAGGCCGGTTTTAGTTTCCCTTTTTTAGATTTAAGTGCGTTTTTAATGAGGTAACTTTTCACCCCAAGAGCCGCAGTATAACATTTGACAATAAGATCGTTGTCATTATATTTAATTTTCGAGATTACTATGGCTTTGGTAGAAGTGACCATTACCGTACAATCATTAGTTTTGAAACTTTCGTTTCAAAGGTGTCAAAATTAGAAAAAAGCACCAAATAAACTCCAGATGCTACGGTGTTATTTGCTAAATTTTTACCGTTCCAATAGGCAGTTCCGCCGTCAATTTCTAAGTTGTAATTTTTATATCGTAAGTTAACATTAGATTGTGCTTCTGCGACCAAATTTCCTTCAATATCTGTGATTTTAATATTGACATTATCACTAATATTCTTGATTTTAATTTTATCGTCTGCCATATTAAATCCAGGTCTGACAGGGTTGGGATAGATGTAAACGCTCTCTAAGGATTCAGTGGTACTAGACCCTCCTGTTTTGAAAGAAACCAAGCCGCGATTAGTTCCAAAATACACAATCCCATTTTCAGAGTCTAAGGCCATATCATTGACTCCATTGGATGGTAGTGGAGAATTGTCTTTGGTAAAATGATGAATAGTGTTTTGACCATCCGAAGACACATAAAAAACGCCTGCTTCAGCTGTAGAAATCCATTTATTGTTGGCGCCATCTACGATAATATCTGAGATAAATTGTTGTGCCAATAGCTCTTGTGCTAGACCATCTTCAAGAATAATAATTGGTTCTGTTCTTACGACTGTACCTTCTTTAAAAAAATTAGAGGTATTATACAACAGCCTTAGTCCTCTGTAAGTTCCTATCCAAAGGACGTTGTTGTTGTCCAATGCTAGTGCTTTCACAGCAGTTGTGGGAAGGTTTGCCACGTCTTGATCATCAATGTTTTTCAGTAACATTCCTGTTTCATTAAATCCAATTAACCCTTTTTTTAAGCCCCCGATCCACTTCGTACCATCTGGTCCAATGACAATTTCGCTGAACCCATTTTCATCAGTCATGGGGTTTGTAATTATTGACGAAAAATCATACGAGGTCCATTGATTGGTTGTAGGGTTAAACTTTTTAAGCGGCTTTTGGATTATAGAGTTTAGCACCCATAAATTAGTGTCATCGTCAAAAGCACTCCCAGAAATACGAACCGTTTGGCCAGATGGTATCGACTCTAGTTCACTATTGGATTGGTCTATAAGCGTTATAGATTCTTCTATTTTAACATCCAATAAACCACTGTGAAAAGAACTGACAAATACATGATTAGGATCTAAGGGATTAATCGATATTTTGTTTAATTCGTAGACCTCTGAACCAATTGCTCGTTGAATACTATCATATGATATGTTATCCCATTCTGTATTCCGTAGACGACTAATTCCCCTTTTGTTTAGCGGGTAGGGGTTAAAAGATGTCGAATAAGCTCCAAATGTAACCCATAAATTATTGTATCCATATTCTAAAGAAAATGCGTTATTTAGCAATGGTCCTTCAGGATGGATTTCTTCATATTCAGAGACTGCTTTTCCCTTTGATTTTAGTACTCCGTAATCGGTAGTTCCAATATAAATTATGTCATTGATTGTAAGAGCACTCGTATAGCTAGTTTCAAATTCAAGATTAGTGGTATAATTATTTGTTACATTAAATTCTGCCGTGTATTGATATACCTGAGAAGATGTTGTCACCAGCATGGTGTTGTCGGATACTTTGAGTTCTTTAACAGCTTGAGGATATGTAAATAAGGGGCTCAACGAGGCCTCCGTAATTTCATAAATTCTATTGCTTGTGTTAATTGTGTAAAGTTTAGACTGAAAGGCTGTAATTTTATTAAAGTTTCCATTGCTTAGACTTGTCCAAGATTGGAAATCAATTAAGCTAGGGCTAGACAGACTCGCTTTTTTTATACCGTTATTAGAACCACAAGCAGCATAAATTTCAGTATTAAAAATTGTGGTTTGATTAACATTTACTTGACGCCCATTTTCGCCGATAAAATAAGTGTCTCCAAACTCTAAGTTTTCTAAGTTAAAAACCGAAATCCCATAATCTGTAGCTATATAGACAGCCTCATCAAATTCGTTAAAATGATTAATTCTCTTTTCTGATGAGGGAATTGTTTTGTTGTTAATGATATCTGCAACTTTAAAAAGCTCCTGACTAGTTTCATTATAGACTTCAATTAATCCATTTTCATAACCAATTATTAGGGTTTCATACTGACCGCTAAAATATAGCGTTGAAATTAACTCTCCAGACAACCCATTGATTGTTGAAATGGTGTTCATCTCCTTACGAACTGGATCATAGGAGAAAATTGCTGTTTCAGAAGCGGCGTAAAATTTTGCATCTCCAGAAACAACCTCTTTTATATTTAAATATGAAAAATGGCCAACCCATGAAGTATCAGTGTTTTGACTCCAAGACCATGGCGCTAAAACAAAAATAAAAATAACAGTAAAAAAGTGTCTTTTCACGAATAGTTAATTAAACTCAAATATATTTATTACAAACGAGAAATTGACGTATTATTATACATAAACAAAAAAGCTTTCAAATTAATGAAAGCTTTTTTAAGTAGGTTTGGTAGTTGTTATACAACGCCTTGGGCTAACATGGCATCAGCTACTTTTACAAAGCCTGCAATATTCGCACCCTTAACATAATCGATATATCCTGTTTTTTCATCTCTTCCATATTCAATACAGGCATCATGGATATTTGACATGATATCTTTTAATTTTTCATCAACTTCAGCTCTTGTCCAGTTGTAACGAAGAGAGTTTTGAGTCATTTCCAAACCAGAAGTTGCAACACCACCGGCATTAGAAGCTTTTCCTGGTGCAAATAAAATTTTGGCCGCATGAAACTTCGCAATTGCTTCTTTAGTTGAAGGCATATTAGCACCTTCACTCACACAAATACAACCGTTTTTTAGTAATATTTCGGCATCTTTTTCATTTAACTCATTTTGTGTCGCGCATGGCAATGCAATGTCACATGAAACGTCCCACGGTGTTTTATTGGCCACAAAAGTTGCATTTGGATAGGTTTCAATATATGCACTAATTCGGGCTCTCTTGATATTTTTAAGCGTCATAATATGCGCCAATTTTTCGGCGTCTATACCCTCGTGATCTACGATATATCCTGACGAGTCTGATAAGGTTAGTACCTTTCCTCCGAGTTGAATGGTTTTCTCTGCAGCATATTGTGCCACATTTCCTGAACCCGATATCACCACAGTTTTTCCTTTGAAGCTGTCGTTTTTGGTTTGCAACATTTTATCCGCAAAATATACCGTGCCATAGCCAGTTGCTTCTGGCCGGATCAGCGACCCTCCCCACGTCATACCTTTACCAGTCAGAACTCCTGTAAATTCATTTCTTAATTTTTTATACATTCCAAAAAGATAGCCGATTTCACGACCACCAACGCCTATATCTCCTGCAGGAATATCCGTATTGGACCCAATATGACGAAATAATTCGCTCATAAACGCATGGCAAAATCGCATGATTTCATTGTCGCTTTTTCCTTTTGGATCAAAATCGCTGCCGCCTTTTCCACCACCCATTGGAAGCGTCGTTAAGCTATTTTTAAAAACCTGTTCAAACGCTAAAAACTTCAAAATACTCATCGTCACTGTTGGATGAAATCGAAGTCCTCCTTTATATGGTCCTATTGCCGAATTCATTTGTACTCTATAGCCTCGGTTGACTTGAATTTCTCCTTTATCATCTACCCAGTTCACTCTAAAAGTAATTGCACGTTCGGGTTCAACCATTCTCAATAGAATATTTTTTCCGTGATAGATATCGTTTTGAACAATATAGGGGATCACCGTTTCGGCAACCTCTTCAACCGCTTGGATAAATTCAGCTTCGTGCCCATTGCGTTTTTTTACTAAATCTAAAAAACCTTTTATTTTCTCTTGCATATTAAATTATTTGGGATGTTATGTTTTAAATTTATACAGTACAAATATATAATATCTTTAAAAATAATGCCCTATTTTTTTGTATTTGACAATTACAAGGCTATAATTAAGATTTAAATTACTAATTTGACATTTTAATGGGAATTATTTAATGAAATGCATAATTCGTTGCATAAAATATTGGTTTAAGGCCTGTTTTAAATCTGTCCATACGTCTGCAGCTCCCTCGATTACAGGGCTTAATCCAATTCGAAAGCCTACATCAGCAGTTTTTCAAGATGCGTTGTAGGTCTAAACTTCATATTTCTGAGTTTATATAACTCTATTTACAAACTGTTTTTCATTGCTAAAATGTAGCCAAGGTGAATACCTTCATGAAAGGTATTGAAGCTCATCGCTTCTTCAATCGTAGTCAAAGTAACGTCTAGAGAAGTGGTATAAGGAGTGTAATTTTTAAATACTCCATTTTCGTAATCTACTTTAGTTTGTTCGATCGTTGACAACAAAAGTGATTTGATAAGCGTCAAATCTTCTGCGGTCGCTTTATGAACGGTCTTAGTGCCTTTTTTGTACGCGTGCACCAAATCTGAATCTATTAAAAAGGGAATATTAGACAATCCATATACCAACAATTGTTGGGTGAAAATGGTATGTGCGATATTCCAAAACACGGAATTCCGATAGCCGTCAGGAATTGTGTTAAGTTGATCTAAAGAAAATTTTTCAATAAATTTCGAGAGTAGTTTTCTGTTTTGAAGGGTTACATTATAATTCCATTCCATAATTTTGAGAGATTATTTAGTTCTTTGTAAAGAAATGATTTTCTTTGTAAAAATAAGAAAAGAATCCCATGAAAAAGTTCTATTTTTTAAGCAGCTGTAGTACTTGTAAACGAATCTTGAATCATTTGGCTCTAGATTCTAGTTTTGAATTACAAGACATCAAAAAAAAACCAATCAATGCTGAAGATCTAGAACAGTTAAAGGCCTTGGCAGGAAGCTACGAAGCACTCTTTAGCAAGCACGCAAAATTATACAAACAACTTGGTTTAAAGGATAAACCTCTAAAAGAAGAGGATTATAGAGATTACATTTTAGAGCATTATACCTTTTTGAAACGCCCTGTTCTTGTGGTAGGATCTCAAGTGTTTATTGGCAATAGCTCTAGGGTAATTAACTCCGCTAGTATGGCACTCTTAAATGAAAAATAATAACTCTGCTCTGATAGCTCTAGTGTTGGTGCAACTCTTTTATGGTGTTACCTTTACTTTCGCAAATGATGTTATCGACGGTGGCTACATACAGCCTTACGGATTTATTCTGTTTAGAGTAAGTCTCGCTGCCGTTCTTTTTTGGATATTTAGTTTATGGACTCCAAATGAAAAAATAGAACGTTCAGATTATCCAAAATTTATGACTGCTGCATTTTTTGGTGTCGCACTAAATATGTTAGCATTTTTTAAAGGTCTACAGTTTACAACCCCAATCAATGGTTCTGTGATTATGGTCACAACGCCAATTATTGTATTAGTCCTATCCGCTATAATTTTTAGCGAAAAAATCACTAAACTGAAAGTTTTAGGAATTTTAGCAGGCCTTTCTGGCGCCTTAATATTGAGTCTCTATAACCCCTCAACTCGTACTGGAGATCATGTGCTTTTAGGTAATTTCTTGGTGCTTATCAATGCTGCTTCTTACAGTTATTACTTAATCTTGATTAAAAAAATAACAGCAAAATACCACCCTTACACATTCATTAAATGGTTGTTTTTATTTGGAACGCTATTTGTGCTTCCTTTTGGATACAAAGAACTTTCTGTGGTCGATTGGAGTAGTTTTACGCCTTATATTTGGTTTTCAGCTCTTTTTGTGGTGGTCTGCGCCACCTTTGCAACCTATTTATTAAATCCGATGGCGCTACGGAAACTAAGTGCCACAACGGTGAGCACATTTGTATATGTCCAACCTGTTTTTGCAGGGATTTTTGCCATAATGATGGGAAGTGATAGCCTAAGCGTCATAAAAGTTATTGCCGCCTCTTTAATATTTTTAGGTGTATATTTGGTTTCTAAAACACCCAATCCACAACCAGACAAATGAGTTCGTTCTCCACTTCTTTAAGCGCTTCCGTTAAGGATATTGACCCTGTTGTTTTTAACAATGTCAATGCCGATAAAAACGTGTATTTTTCAAAATCATTTTTAGAGGCTTTTGAACGTTCCAACCCGCAAATTGAGTTCCAATACATCACAATTTCCGATGGTCATAAAAAAACAATAGCTCTTGGTCTTGTTCAAATTATCAGTTTAAGTGTAGAAGGCACTTTGAAAAATATTAAAGTTGCCCCATTTATAAGAAAATTTTTGAATCTGTTTTTTTGTAATGAGCATATAAAAATTCTATTCTGTGGTAATGTATTTCTAAGTGGTGAGCATGGTATTAGCAGTTCAAATGATGTTTCAAAAACTAAAATTATGGCTCAAATTGGTGCTGCCTTGGATACTGTTGCCGCAAATACCAAGCCTCTACATGCCATCTTTATTAAAGATTTTAAAGCAAAATCTCTAAAAAATACGCGTCAGTTTTTAAACTTTTCTTATACTGAAATTAAAGTTGAGCCCAATATGATCATTCAACTACTTCCAGAATGGAAAACCTTTGAGGATTATAAAAACATCTTAAAATCAAAGTATCGCGTGAAGGCAAATAAGGCCGACACCAAAAGTAGTGCTTTAGAAACTCGCTTATTTACCGAGCACGACTTTGAAACCTATAAAGATGAGCTGCAAGCTTTATATCAGAACACTATTGCCAATGCGAATTTTAATGCTCAAGTGCTAAACTTGGATACCTATATCCATTTACGACAAACATTCAAGGACGACTTTATTGTTAAAGCCTATTTTCTAGAGCACAAACTCGTTGGGTTTTTGACTGCACTTGTTAATAAAAACACTCTTGACGCGCATTTTATTGGATTAGATTATGCCTTGAATAAATCACTAGCCATCTACCCCCGTATTTTAAATGATTATGTAAGACTCGGAATCGAAAAACAGGTCTCCTCTATTAATTTAGGCCGTACAGCTTCTGAAATAAAAACTACTATAGGCGCCACTCCTTTAGAGTTGAGTTGTTATATAAAACATAAGAATCCTTTTATAAATGCACTCATAAAACCGTTTTTTAGACGGATTAAGGTTAAGGCGTTTAAGCACCACTCCCCATTTAAGTAATAGAAAAGTTTTAAGTTGGCCATGCATTTAGAGCACCACCCATGAGTGCCAAGGATACAATCCAATACAACACATGTATAAAAATATATTTTATCGATTTCATTTCAAAAATTGCATTGGTTGCTAGTGCAGGAAAAATAACAAAAAGACCCAAAAAAGCCCCATGAGCAGCTCCGTGCTTGAACGTCATAAAAGCCTCTTGACCGTGACGCATTTCGTCAGGACCGCCCACCAAAACATTAATGTATAGATAAAAAGATAGGATCACCGACAAGATAATCGCAACTATATAAGCTTTTGCTGGAGATACCGCTTTAATTTTGGCTTCTGTAATTCCTGTTGCTTGCATCCAAGCCGTACCAAACACTTTTGGATGATACCATAGTGCTCCTATTACTAAAGGGATAAAGGCTGAAACAACTATGGCCAGCCAATTCATTGAAAAGTCATTCATAATTAGTAGGTTTATAAGTTAAGGTATAGCAATATACAAATTTTTAGATTACTTTTTTTTGAGATTAGCAGAACCTAAAAATCAACTTGTATATACTTACTGGTTTTCAGTATCTTTGAAAAAAGTTTTTAATACCGAAGCATGATACATTCCATGACGGGCTATGGTAAGTCTGTATTACAATTACCTAACAAAACCATTTCAATAGAAATAAAATCGTTGAATAGTAAATCCTTGGATCTCAACATGCGCATGCCGTCTATGTATAGATCAAAAGAATTAGATCTTCGAAAACTTATTGCTTCAAAATTAAATAGAGGGAAGGTGGATTTTTCATTATTTTTTGAAAGCACTGGAGAGGTAACCCCTGCAAATGTGAATCCAACAGTTGTAAATAAATATATCGAACAACTTGAAGGACTAGTTACAGGAAACAAAATGGATCTTTTGCAAATGGCCATCAAAATGCCCGATGCGATTAGTACAGAACGCGAAGATATTGATGAATCGGAATGGGCTGATATTCAAAATGGTGTTTTGAACGCTTTAGAGAACCTAAAAGCATACCGAATGGAAGAGGGTAACGTCTTAGAACTTGATTTCACAAAACGCATTTCGCACATATCCAATTTACTAGAGCAAGTCCTTGAAATAGACCCCGAGCGCATCACAAATGTACGTGAGCGTTTACATAAAGGGGTTTCGGAACTTAAAGAAAAATATGATGAAAACCGTTTTGAGCAAGAGCTGGTCTATTATATAGAAAAATTTGATATCACAGAAGAAAAAGTACGGCTTCAAAACCATTTAGAATACTTTACAAAAACCTTAAATTCTGACAATTCTAATGGTAAAAAATTAGGCTTTATTTCTCAGGAAATAGGGCGTGAAATCAATACCATTGGGTCGAAAGCAAATTTTGCTCCGATGCAAAAACTAGTGGTTCAAATGAAAGATGAATTAGAAAAAATTAAAGAACAATTACTCAATGTCCTCTAAAAAACAAGGCAAACTAATTGTATTCTCGGCGCCGTCGGGGTCAGGAAAGACAACAATTGTAAGACATTTGTTGGCGCAAAAAGAGTTGAATTTAGAATTTTCTGTGTCGGCAACATCTCGTGAAAAAAGAGGCACTGAAGTTGATGAAAAAGACTATTATTTCCTGTCTAGTGATACCTTTAAGCAACACATAAAAGCATATGATTTTTTGGAGTGGGAAGAAGTTTACCGCGACAACTTTTATGGCACTCTCAAATCGGAAGTGGAACGGATTTGGGCCTTAGGAAAACATGTTATTTTTGATATTGATGTCTCAGGTGGTTTACGGATTAAACGAAAATTTCCAGAACAAACATTAGCAATTTTCGTAAAACCCCCAAGCATCGACGAATTAAAAATTCGCCTCAAAAAAAGACAAACAGAAACTCAAGATAAAATCAATATGCGTGTTGCAAAAGCTTCGGCAGAACTTGCTACTGCTCCCCTTTTTGATTGTATCATTGAGAATGATGTTTTGGAAATAGCTCAAAAAGAAGCCTACACTAAAGTTGCTAAATTTATTACTTAAGAACCTATGAAGATTGGACTCTTTTTTGGAACGTTTAACCCCATACATGTGGGTCATCTTATCATAGCCAATCACATGGCGGAGTATTCCGATTTGGATCAAGTTTGGGTCGTGGTCACTCCACAAAGTCCCCATAAAAAAAAGCAAAGCTTGTTAGATAATCAGCAACGTTTAGAAATGGTCTATCGAGCGACTAAAGCCTATCCAAAGCTAAAACCAAGTGCGATTGAGTTTGATTTACCACAACCTAATTATACCGTACACACTCTGGCTTATCTAGAAGAAAAATATCCAGAACACCGTTTTGCACTTATTATGGGAGAAGATAATTTGAACTCTTTACCAAAATGGAAAAACGCAGATGTGCTTATCAAAGGCTATCCGATTTATGTATATCCAAGACAATCCTCTGAACTCAAAAAAACAGCTGTCTTTGAAAAAGAGGCTAACATTACAAAAATAGACGCGCCCATTATGGAGTTATCGTCTACCCTTATTCGTCAGTCCATTAAGTCGGGTAAAAATATTCGACCTATGCTGCCTGCCGGCGTTTGGGACTATTTAGATGAAATGAATTTTTATAAATAAAACATGGTTAAAATTGGTCCTATAACACTTCCCGAATTTCCTTTACTCCTTGCCCCTATGGAAGATGTGAGCGATCCGCCTTTTCGAGCGTTATGTAAAGAACAAGGTGCCGATGTGGTCTATACTGAATTTATTTCGAGTGAAGGCCTCATTCGTGATGCAGTAAAAAGCACCATGAAATTGGATATTTATGAAAAAGAACGTCCCGTTGGGATTCAAATTTTTGGTGCCAATTTGGACAGCATGTTACAAGCTATTGATATTGTTGAAAAATCCAATCCAGATATTATTGATATTAATTTTGGTTGTCCTGTTAAAAAAGTAGTGAGTAAAGGCGCGGGCGCGGGCATATTAAAAGATGTGTGTTTAATGGAAAAACTCACCGCCGAAATGGTGAAGCGTACCAATTTACCGGTTACCGTCAAAACACGTTTGGGCTGGGACCATAATTCTATTCATATTGTAGAAGTTGCAGAACGGTTACAAGATGTGGGCTGTGCCGCTATTTCTATTCATGGGCGTACTCGTGCACAGATGTATAAAGGCGCTGCCGATTGGGGGCCAATTGCGGAGGTTAAAAACAATCCCCGTATGCACATTCCTGTTTTTGGAAATGGCGATGTCAACACGCCCGAACGGGCTATAGAAATGCGTGATCAGTATGGGCTGGATGGTGCAATGATTGGCCGTGCTACCATTGGAAACCCTTGGTTTTTTAAACAAGTGAAACACTTTATGGAAACGGGTGAGCATTTAGGTCCTATAAGCATGCTCGAGCGTGTGGAAGCTGCACGACGTCATTTGCAAATGGCAATTGACTGGAAAGGGGAAGTTTTAGGAGTGTTAGAAACCCGCCGCCACTATACCAACTATTTTAAGGGCATTCCTAATTTTAAACCGTTCCGAACACGAATGGTCACCAGTGATCTCAGTGCTGATGTTTTTGCAGCGTTTGATGCTGTAGAAACAACTTTTGGTGACTATCAGTTTGTCTAGCGCTCTAGCTGTGTTTTAGCAATGCGTTGGGATGCGATGCGTGAGGCTAGGATTCCTAACGTCAAAATGGTAAGCAGCACTATTCCCACATTGGCAAGCTGTAAATCTACTGGATATGGCAATGAGGGTGTAATCATTACTAACGCATAGTGTTGCTGGAGTCCTATAACAATCACCCCAGTGACTAGCCCTATACCGCCACCTATTATAGTCATTAAAACACCTTGATAATAAAATATTTTCCGTAAGTCTTTAACCGTAGCACCTAAATTATATAAGGTTTTCAAGTTCTTTTTTTTGTCCAAAATCATCATAATGATCGCACCTACAATATTAAATAAGGCAATAATCAAAATTAAGGTGAAAATCAAATAGACAGCGACGTGCTCTGTATTTAGCATTTTATACAATGCATCATTAAGCTGCACACGATTTTTTATAGTGATTTGATTTTTAAAAATAGATTGTAGTTGAGTACGTAGCTCGTCTTCGTTGGCAGACGGTTCTAAGTAGAGGTCAATTGCACTGAGAGTTTCGGCATCATACCCCAACAAATATTTAGCGTTCTCAAGGGTTGTAAAGACTTGCGAATTATTGAGCGTTTCATTGATTTGAAAAATTCCCGCATTGGCGACTTTCATGCTTTTAAACGCGCTGTTAACGGAACTAAGTTGTCCTGTTCCAGGTTTTGGGGCATAAAGCTTAATAACTTTAGTGACATCGAAAATTCCAAATCCTAATTCGTTGGTGACGCCCCATCCTGCAACGATTTGTGGGGTGTTGGGCTCGAACCATTGACCATATACTAAAATTGAATCTATGGTGGCCTGCGGATAATTGTCATCAACGCCTTTCAGCGTGACGGCTAGATGTTTATTGTCGCAATTCATAAGCATGCGTTCCTCCACAATTTCGGTGAAAGAGGCGATCGAACTTAAGGCTGTTAGGGCTTGTTTTTGGGCCGCTGTAAACCGAATGGTTTTGGTAGTGGTTGGTACAATTTTAAGATCTGGATCTGCAAAAGATGTGAATTGTACGGTAAAGGTTTTTAACCCTGAGAATCCTGAAAGTACTATAAAAAGAGCAGCGGTTCCAATAATAATCCCAAAGCCAGCAATTAAAGTGATAAAATTAATCGCGTTGTTACTGCTTTTCGAAAACAGATACCGTTTGGCGATATATAGCGAGAATTTCAATTAGGCCTTTTTTCGTTTTTCTAACAAATCGGGGTTTTCAATTGGATTTTCTGTGCGTTTCAATGATTTATCTATTTGGTCAATGTACTCCAATGAATCATCGATATAAAAAATCAATTGTGGCATGCGACGTAATTGGTGCTTGGTGCGTTGCGATAGCTCATGTTTGATGAGCGGCGCATTTGATTTTATGCCTTCCAAAAGTTCTGCACCTTTATCTATTGGGAAAATACTGAGATAAACTTTGGCAATCGAAAGGTCGACAGTCACATTGACTTTTGTAACTGAAATTAATATGCCTTTCATCCCGCCTTGGGTGGCTGCGCCTTGAAGTACCTCAACGAGATCACGCTGTAAAACGGAGGCTATTTTTTTTTGTCTTTGACTTTCCATGGGGTAAAAATAATATATTTCTGGGTGAATTGTTTAAAAGCTAGTCCTTTTCGGTTAAATTTGTGCTATGCTGAAGAAAATAGAACATATTGGTATTGCCGTAAAAGATCTAAAAACTTCTAATGCATTGTTTAAAAAGCTCTTAGGCGTGCCACATTACAAAACCGAACAAGTTGCGTCGGAAGGTGTGACCACATCGTTTTTTGATGTGGGAACACATAAAATTGAACTGCTAGAAGCAAGCAACCCCAACAGTCCCATTGCGAAGTTTATTGCTAAAAAAGGCGAAGGCATACATCATATTGCTTTTGAGGTGGAAAACATTGACGTTGAACTGGAACGTTTAAAAATGGAAGGTTTTGAGCTGATTCATGAGACTGCCAAAGTGGGAGCAGATAATAAACGCATTGCGTTTCTACATCCAAAATCAACCAATGGCGTTCTGATTGAACTCTGTCAGGAACGGTCTAATAAAGAGTGATTTTCTTTTTATAATTTTAAAAAACGTTGTAATATTGCAGCCGTATTGGTCCCATAGCTCAGTTGGTTAGAGCATCTGACTCATAATCAGAGGGTCCTTGGTTCGAGCCCAAGTGGGACCACCCTGAATACCCTTCTTAATTGAGGGGTTTTTTGTATCTAATCCTTAGCAAGGACCTTAACGCTAAGATACTAATTCTTGGCAACTATATGGCAACTGCTAGAATATTAGCCTAGTTGTCTTTAACAAACCGAATTGAATAACCGTTTTGCTTATTCATAACCCCTCCACGAACATCTGCTATGTGGTAATAAATACAACGTCTGTCTGCTTCAAATGTTGAAATTACTTCAGAACTCCAAAAACAGGCTCCAACGCCCTGATAAACAAAACTACCACTATCATCTCTTCGCTCACCTACTGGGAGGGCTGTAAATTGGCTGCTATTATTATTTGTTTCGCTATTTCCTGGTGTTCCATCTCCATCTGAGTTTTGCCATCCATCAATGGAAGCCATTGCTTTAGCAATTTTATCACCAGTGGTTGTACCGTCATAGTTATAACCATTAGCTATTAGATAATTTTCTAGTTCTGTCCATTCAGCATTACTTGGTACGTGCCAACCTTCTGGTGCAAATTCTTTTCTAAGTGTTGCGTCTGAAAATGAAGCTGAGTCGTAAATACCCATTACAGCGTACCAATTGTAAAGTCTTGGTTTTGTTGGGTCGTTGTCATAATATGCCCAAGCGCCTGTAGTGAGGTCTGCCCATTCTGTGTTATCTGTAACCTCTGGAATAGGAGTGCCATCTCTATAAGTTACCATTTCAGCATTCTCTACTGTCCAAACTTGGTCGCCATAGGCGATGTAATCATAAGTGTTTCCATCGATATCTGTCACTGTAGTTGAGTCTAAATTGTCTATCTGACTTTGAAGATTTGCTATTAACTCATCTATATAGGCTTTTGTTGCTGCATCCTGAGCCTCTGTAGGGTCTGCTACATTCTTTATTTGATTGTTCTCAGCACTTACCGTACCGTTTAATAAAATATCAGCACTTAACTCCTCGTTAAAAATCACCCGTAACTTGTTTGACTGAAAGTAATATCCTCCAAAAAATAAATCAACTTCAAGTTCCACACCACCAGAACTCAAACTCTGTTCACTAATTGAATACCAAGCACTAGACTCAACTTGTTCACCAACCTCAAGTTGATATGCATTTACAAATGAATTATTAGATAAAGTTATTTGATTAGCATCAAAATCATTGAATGTGTAATTGTAAGCACCTCCGTCTCCCCCAACATTTCCAGTGTTAGTTGCCGTCAAAATAAAGTTAATCACATCCCCAGTGTCTAACGCTTCAGATTGATTATTATCAATTATTTCATAATGTAATATTGCTTGGTATTGCTCATTTTCTACTTGTGATAATACTTGATTGCTCAACAATGTAAACAGCATCAATACAATTAATGTGATTTTTTTCATAGTGTTACTAAGGTTGTCTAACAAAAGTAATGAATATTTTTAATATTTATATTTATAATACTTTTACTGTAAACTCCCTATGCTCTGTAGTCTCTGAGCGTTCGGTTTGTAGTTTAGGGACTGTGTAGTTTATGAGTATTCTAAGTAATGCTATACGTTCGCTATTTGTTAGCTGTTCTGTATTAATGTTGTTTAATGTTTGTGTCGCTAAGTCGCTAAGCATTTCTCTTATTTCGCTAGCGTGTTTAGCCTTCCCTCGTTTCGATTTCTTACCAGCCTCTTTCGCTGTTTGACTATTAAATGGCATATGCTATAGTATGTTATTATAACTATATAACGTTAGTGTTTTAAGTTTTGTATTTTACGACAAGACATAGCTATCCTGTATACAGCTTCTATAAAATATACTAGAATATTTATATACTAGAGTGTGTTCACACACACAACTATACACTACTTTATAAATACTAGAATTAATATACTAAGATATAAGTATACTAGCGGTTAGTTATATAATAGAATGTGTGTATTCACACATAAACTACTATAATGTATTAGACTAAATAAACCCACTACCCACCAAAGGTACAGCTCTCATACGAAAAGTCAAGCGAAAGTTTTTGACAAACGTATCGATTTATAAACAATGAAAATACGCTTAAATTCTAGGCATATCGGAGTCCTCTAGCTCAGGTATTTCTAAGCCTCTTAAGTACGTTATAGAGACGTTTATAGTCGAATGGCCCATAGCCTTTTGTAGTTTATGTAACGAGCCTGTACGCTTGTATATTTCTATAGCTCCAGTATGTCTAAATGAGTATAGTGTTATACCAGTTTCTATGGATTTATTATGTCGCTTAAACCGCTTCCATAAGCCAGAAAAATAGCTATCATTATAAGCCTTTTTACAGTGACTAAATATGTAACTATCATACTGGCCTTTAACTAGTTCTTTGCGGACGTATAAAGGCACAGGAACGACTCTATTGCGCTTAGACTTAACGCGATAACCACTGAGTCTAATAAACGATAAATCTTCGCTAAAATCGCTCCATTTAAGCATCCTAATTTCCTTATGCGGTCTAAGTAAACAGCCGTAGGTTAACAGGCAGCAGACATAAAGGTTATAATTAAACAACTTAACTAATTCTAGTAAGCTTACAACGTCTATAATAGGCTTATGTAGCGTCTCTATTTGCCTTCTAGATCGTAAGCTAGACTTCTGTATTTTAAAGCCGTTATCGTATAGATAATTAATTAGTACGTTAAGGTGTCTACGAGTGGTATTATAGCTTGTATTGTTAGTGTATTTAAGTATTAGGCTGTCTATGTATTCAGTGTTTATGTCTCCAGACTTTACCAGACGCTGGCGTAACTTACTAGCTAAGTCATACAATGCTTTACGATACGTTTTAGACAATGGCTCACTAAGTTTAGCAGACATAAGCTGGTCAAACCGCTCTAGGCTATTCATAGGCTTATCAAACGAATAGTCGTTTCTAACTAAATAATTATAAACCTCTTTAGCGAGTAGCTCCGTTTTAGATTTACGGAGTCTTAATGGGTATGAGTTAGGGCTTAGCGAGGAGCCTATTTTATTGCCGCTAAACATACGGTGACGTAAACTATTAAGGTTAAAATCGATATAGTAAAGGCCGTCGTATCGGCAGCATACTTTTGGATAGGATAGACTAGAATTTGGCAACTATTTGGCAATTTACTTAAACAACTATTTTTAAGATTTTGCTAAGTAATTATTAGCTAGCTACTTACGGGTTATCCCATAGCGAAGAAGCATCTGACTCATAATCAGAGGGTCCGAGGTTCGAGCCCTCGTGGGACCACAACTAAAAGCAGCTCTTGGGCTGCTTTTTTACAT
>Ga0209137_1000938_pt1 | contig 28995 bp, 30 predicted proteins | sample SaaInl5LU_22_DNA_FD_184642 | JGI IMG/M metagenome (GOLD analysis project Ga0209137, IMG submission 184642) | Marine microbial communities from expanding oxygen minimum zones in the Saanich Inlet - ESP_105LU_22_DNA (SPAdes) (version 2) | ecosystem: Environmental > Aquatic > Marine > Intertidal...
AAGGGGTGTTGTAAGCTTAATGGCAACGCAAAGAGTCGCCGTAATTGATTACGGCATGGGTAATTTGCATTCGGTTGAAAGCGCACTGCAACACGCCGGTCGTTGCGATGTGGTGGTTACCGACGACCCCGCGATTGTTGCCGCTGCTGATCGGGTGGTATTTCCCGGAGTGGGCGCCATTGGCGATTGTATGGCCGAAATTAAACGCCTGGGTTTTGACCGCTTGATTAGCGAGGTTGTTGCTTCGGGCAAGCCCTTGCTGGGGATCTGCGTAGGCATGCAGGCCATGATGGAAGGCTCTGAAGAATCCGGTGGGACTCAATGCCTGGGTTTGTTCGAAGGGGTTGTACAGCGCTTTCCCGGCGGCGTGGATGAGCAGGGCCATACCTTAAAGATTCCGCACATGGGTTGGAACACTGTGCAGCAATCTATGCCTCACCCGTTGTGGCACGGTATTGACGACAACACTCGTTTTTACTTTGTGCACTCTTATTGTGTGACACCCACAAGGTCCGAGGTCCAGGCGGGTGTGTGCGAGTACGGGTTACCCTTCGCAGCAGCCATTGCCCGCGATAATATCTTTGCTACGCAGTTTCACCCTGAAAAAAGCCATGTTGCAGGTTTGCAACTACTTACAAACTTTTTAAATTGGAATGGATCATGCTGATTATCCCCGCCATCGACTTAAAAGACGGGCAGTGCGTACGTCTGCGCCAAGGATTAATGGAGGACAGCACGGTTTTCTCCGATGACCCTGTCGCTATGGCCACTCAGTGGGTTCAGGCCGGCACACGGCGGTTACATTTGGTGGATTTAAACGGTGCCTTTGCCGGTGAGCCTGTCAACGGTGAAGTGGTGCGAGCCATCGCTAAGGCTTACCCGCAATTACCCATACAGATTGGTGGCGGCATTCGCTCTTTAGAAACAATAGAAGCGTACGTTAAAGCCGGAGTGTCTTATGTCATTATCGGCACCAAAGCGGTGCGCGAACCCGAATTTGTGGCCGAGGCTTGTAAGGCGTTTCCCGGTCGTGTGATTGTTGGTTTAGACGCCAAGAATGGCTTGGTCGCGACCGATGGCTGGGCCGAAGTATCAGATGTGCAAGCTACCGACTTGGCGAAGCAATTTGATGCGCTAGGAGTCTCGGCCATTGTGTATACCGATATTGCGCGCGACGGCATGATGCAGGGTGTGAACGTCGAGGCGACTGTGCAAATGGCTCAAGCCTCATCCATTCCGGTGATCGCCTCGGGCGGCATTACCAATATGGACGATATCAAAGCGTTGGCGGCGGTTTCTTCTACCGGCATCTGTGGCGCCATTACAGGCCGAGCTATTTACGAAGGCACCCTCAATGTGCGTGAAGCACAAGTCTATTGCGACGAGGCTTGCGCTTAATGGGCTTAGCGAAACGCATTATTCCATGCCTAGATGTTGATAACGGCCGCGTCGTTAAAGGTGTGAACTTTGTCGGTATTCGCGATGCCGGCGATCCTATTGAGATTGCGCGCCGCTACAATCAAGCGGGTGCCGATGAAATTACCTTTTTGGACATTACTGCCAGCCACGAAAATCGCGACACCACGGTTCACACGGTGGAGCAAATAGCGCGCGAAGTGTTCATTCCTTTAACCGTTGGTGGTGGCGTGCGTTCAGTTGACGATATTCGTTCGCTTTTAAATGCTGGCGCTGACAAGGTCAGTATCAATACGGCGGCCATTCACAACCCTGCCTTGGTGCAAGAGGCGGCCGATCGATTCGGGAGTCAATGTATTGTTGTGGCCATTGACGCCAAAGCTGTGCATGCACAGGGTGAAACACCGCGTTGGGAAATTTTTACTCATGGTGGTCGTAAGCCAACAGGGGTTGATGCAGTTAGGTGGGCTGAAAAAATGGCTGATTTGGGTGCAGGCGAAATCTTGCTGACTAGCATGGATCGAGATGGCACCAAAAACGGCTTTGATCTAGCGGTCACTCGCGCGATTGCTGATGCAGTGCCGATCCCTGTGATTGCCTCGGGTGGCGTGGGTAATCTCGATCACCTGGCTCAAGGCGTACTGCAAGGCCATGCGGATGCCGTGCTAGCGGCCAGTATTTTCCATTTTGGTGAGTACACCATCGCTGAAGCCAAGGCGTACATGGCCGCCTGTGGCATCGAGATGCGCCTGTAATTCTGCCGCGCTCGCGCTTTACTCTTGCTCGGGCTCGCTCGTGGCGGGTTCTGCGAGTGGTTTCGTGATACTTGCCGTTCGCTGCTTCAAAATAGTTAAGCCCTTCAATAAGGTAAAGGCCTCGAACAACTGATTGTCATCTTCAAGCAGCTGCAGGCTTTCTTCAGCGTCAAATGCTTGCTGGTCTTGCTCTGCTTTTTCTTCAGCTTGGATGTTTTCTAAATGACCACGCAGGTCTGCCTCGCTGATCCGCCGCCCGCTCGCAACTGCAGTGACTTTGGCACGTTCGACATTGATGTCTGGGGTAATGCCTTCAGCCTGAATCGAGCGACCCGATGGCGTGTAGTAAAGTGCCGTGGTGAGCTTGACTGCAATTTCATCTGACAAGGGCAGCACAGTTTGTACTGAGCCTTTGCCAAAACTCTGAGTGCCCATGATGACCGCGCGGTGTTGATCCTGCAGGGCTCCGGCGACAATTTCTGATGCGCTGGCCGAGCCGCGATTGATCAAGACAACAATGGGAGCACCCTGTAAGCGGTCGCCTGGGTTGGCTACGTACTCCGCTGCCGCATCATCAATTCTGCCCTCGGTGTAGACTACTAAGCCACCATCAAGGAAGTGATCGGCAACTCCAACGCTCGCTTGCAGCACGCCCCCTGGGTTGTTGCGTAAATCCAATACCAGGCCAGTCAGCTCACCCGACTCAAGCAATTTATCCAAGCTTTTGCCCACATCTTGATCGGTGTTGCGCTGAAATTGGGAGATGCGCAAATAACCAATACCCGGTGCCAGCAGTCGCTCTCGAGTGCTCTTCACGGCAATGTTGGCGCGTTCTAAGTCAACATCAAAAGGTTGGCTTTCGCCACTACGACCGATCTCTAAGGTGATTGCAGTGCCTGCGTCGCCGCGCATGCGATCAATAGCCTCACTTAAGGTTTTGTTTTCCATTGATTCGCCATCGATACTTAAAATAACGTCGCCACTCTGCAAGCCTGCTTCTGCTGCTGGCGTGTCATCGATAGGAGAAATAATGGTAATAAAGCCATTTTCTTTGCCGACCTCAATGCCAATGCCACCGAACTCACCCGAGGTGGAATCTTGCAGTTCGCTGAAGGCTTCTTTATTTAGGTAAACCGAGTGGGGGTCTAGATTCGACATCATGCCGCGAATGGCGTAATCCATGAGTTCGCTTTGCGGGATTTCTTTGACATAACCCTGGCGAATTTGATTGAAGACATCGGCAAATCGCTTCAGCGCTTCGAGTGGCAATTCTTGCTTGATTTCGATTTCCGGTTCGCGGGTTTTCGCGTCTTGCGCATAGCTAAGTGTGCTTCCGGCTGTAAGTACTAAGCTGACGGCGAATAGACGAAGTCTTCTGGTTGGCATAATCATTCCTTGTTCAGCGACACCAGTTCGCTGGGTTTTGAGGTTCACCTTCGTAGCGTATTTCGAAGTATAGGCCCGCGTCTTCTTGGCCGCCAGTGTTACCGGCAAGTGCAATTACGGTGTCCGAGTCGACCCACTGACCTTCCTCGACAGACAGACTATTGTTGTGGGCGTAAAGACTCATGTAGTTATCACCGTGATCAATAATGACCAGTAGACCATAACCTCGAAGCCAGTCGGCAAAAACCACGCGGCCATGATAGATAGCTCGGATTGGCTCATCTAAGGCGTTGCCAAAGCGCACGCCTTGCCAGCGGACGCTGGTGTTCCTCTTGCTGTTGAATCGCGTGCTTATTTTAGCCCTCGTAGGCCATTTAAGTTTTCCGGCCTGATTCGCGAAAGGATCGATCTGTACACTCTCGCTGGCTATCGCTTGAGTGTCTAATTCGTCGATAAGCGTTTGCAGTCGGGCTTGATCTTGCTCGAGCTGTTGCTTTTGCACTTGCAAAGACTGCGTCATTTGCTGAAGACTCATGAGCGTATTTGCTCGTTCCTGCTGCTGTCGGTTCAGGGTTTTTTCCTGCGTTTGCAGAGACTTTAGGGCCTTCTGTTGGTCGCTGCGATTCTGAGCAAGTTCTGTTTGTGCTTGGTCGAGTTTGACCAGTAATGACATCAACATTGCGACCTGTACATTTTGTTGTTTCAGTATCTTCGCGTGGAACACAACATTACGGGCTAGGCTTGCTGGATCATCTTGTGACAGCAGAAGCTTTAGGGTGTTGGTGTCACGGTTGGCGAATAGTGCCCTAACGAGTGTTTTAATGCGTTGTTCTTCTGACGCCAACTCATCACGTGCAATGTTGAGCTTGGTTTCAATCTGCCAAAGTTCCGCCTCTAATGTCGTTAAGTGCAGCTGCTCGTCTGCGATTTTTTTGCGGGTGCCCAAGATCGCGCGTTCGCTTGACTCAATTTCAGTCTGATAACGACTAATTTGCGCCGCATTGCGTTCGAGTTGCGCGTCGACTTGGTTGATCTTATTGCTGACTTGTTGAAGCTCTGCGGTCGCCTGTTCCCGATCTTCAGTTTGCGCCAGGCTGCTGCCTGCTGTTGCAGCGCATAGGGCGCCGCACAGCAGTATGTGTATGCAGGTGGATCTAGGCGTTTTCAATCAAACATTGTCCGGTCATTTCCACGGGGATGTCGAGTTCCATAAGGTGCAATAACGAGGGTGCAATATCGGCTAAGCGCCCCTCAGTTTGCTTGAGCTTGATGTCTTTAGGGCCGATGTAGACAAGCGGCACGTGTTCGGTAGTGTGTTGGGTGTGTAACTGGCCACTGTCGTAGTCGAGCATTTGCTCGCAGTTGCCGTGATCGGCCGTTATTAGGGCTTGGCCACCTACCTCGCGCACAGCAATTTCAATGCTTGCGAGTGATTGGTCAAGCGCTTCGACCGCCTTGATGGCCGCTTGATAATTGCCGGTGTGTCCCACCATATCGCCATTGGCGTAATTGCAGACGATTAAATCGAACTGCTTCGAGAGAATCGCCTCGACTAATTTGGCTGTAACCTCAGGTGCGCTCATCTCGGGTTTTAAGTCGTATGTTGCCACATCCGGCGAAGGAACCAGCTCGCGCTGCTCGCCCTCAAATAAGGCCTCTTGGCCGCCGCTAAAAAAGAAGGTGACGTGGGCGTACTTTTCAGTTTCAGCTATGCGTAACTGAGTTTTGCCCAAGTCCGCAATATAGGCGCCTAGCACGTTGCTTAGGCTCTCGCTTGGAAAAGCCACCCGTGTTGCTAATGATGTTGCGTACTCGGTTGCCGAAGTGAAGCTGGCTAGCTCGGGTGTGCGCTGTCGTCGAAATCCGGAAAAATTCGGATCGACGAAGCATTGAGTGATTTCGCGAGCCCGATCGGCTCGGAAGTTCATGAAAATAATGCTGTCGCCGTCTTGGACTCGAATAGGGGTGTTACTCGAGATTGTGGTGGGACTGACAAATTCATCGTTTTCCCCGCGCTCATACGCTTGCTTCAATGCCTCTACGGCGGTACTCGCCTCGTGTTGGCATTGACCGTCGGTGATAAGCCGGTAGGCTTGCTCGACCCGATCCCAGCGCTGGTCTCGGTCCATTGCGTAATAGCGTCCAATAACGCTAGCAACTTGCCCTTTGCCCAGTTCGGAAAAGGTGGCTTCAACGCGCTCTAACGACGGCTGCGCACTTCGTGGCGGTGTATCTCGGCCGTCTAAAAACGCATGTAGGTAGATTTTATCAGCGCCGCGCTCGGCCGCGAGTTTAAGAGCTGCAATAATGTGATTTTCGTGGCTGTGAACGCCGCCCGGCGACAGTAAGCCAAAGACATGAATAGCCCCATTGTGCTGCTTGGCCTTATCTATGGCCTGACACAAGGCAGGGTTTTTATTGAATTCGCCGTCTTCGATGGCTTTGTCGATCCGTGTAATTTGTTGGTAGATTATTCGGCCGGCCCCCAGACTCATGTGCCCCACCTCTGAATTGCCCATCTGTCCATCGGGCAAGCCAACATCTAAGCCTGAGCCTGAAATCAGCGAGTGAGGTTGCTGTGACCAAAGTCGATCCCAGGTTGGTGTGCTGGCATTGGCGATGGCGTTATCTTCTACCGCTTCTCGGTAGCCAAAGCCATCTAAAATAATTAAGAGGGTAGGCGATTTATCGGCCACGATTGGGGGTCTCCGAGTATTCATTGCAAGGACAGTGTCACCCTCTTATTGTAACGGAAGCTGGGACCGCCGAGTAGGGTTGCCGTGAAATCGGCTTTTCGTTGGCCGCGAGCAGCTTGCGCGGTACGAACTCTGGTTAGACGATGCTCGAGCCTGTATACTGCGCGGCTTGGCGGGGTAACTCTACACAGCCCGGTAAAACCTTTAAGTGGATAAATCATGAACACGAGTTTATTTTTGCAGTTTATCGGGCATCAGTGGATTTTATTTGCTGCGCTGGCGGTGTTGATTGTGATGTTTATTCGTCACGAGTTATCGCGTGGCGCGCCTGCGTTAACGCCACAGCAATCGATTGCTCGCGTGAATAGTCACGGCGGCGTATTTTTGGATATTCGCGAAGCCGCAGAACACAAAAAAGGCCACATCGCCGATAGCATGCATATTCCCAATGCTAAGTTGGGCTCGAGAGTGGGCGAGCTTGAAGCTTACAAAGATAAGCCCGTTATTGTTGTGTGTCGTATGGGGCAAACAGCGTCAGGCGCCAGCAAACAGTTGTTGGAAGCCGGTTTCAACGACGTATACAAGATGAAAGGCGGCATGATGGAGTGGGATGCTTTGCAACTGCCGGTGGTCACAAAGTCATGACGCCAGAAGTCGTTATTTATACCACCCGATTTTGTCCTTTCTGCATTCGCGCCAAGCATTTACTCAATGCGAAAAACATTCGTTATAAAGAAATAGCGGTCGATGGCGATCCGCAACTGCGTCAAGAAATGGCGCGCAAAGCGGGGCGCACATCGGTGCCACAAATTTGGATTGGAACCACTCACATCGGTGGTTACGATGACATGGCTGCGTTAGAGCGCGCTGGAAAACTAGATACCTTTTTTAATTAACCCTAAATGGAGGACGGCTACATGGCCGACGAGCAAACTACAGCAGAAGCAGGTGCAGCACAGGCGCCAGATCAACAATTCGTGATGCAGCGCATCTACACCAAAGACGTCTCTTTCGAGTCACCAGCAACGCCCGGTGTGTTTCGTCAGCAGTGGCAGCCCAAAATCAACATCGATCTGAATACCAAGAGCGACAAAATCGATGAAGAGGGCAACTTTGAAGTGGTTCTTACCATTACGGTAACGGCTAAAATCGAAGAAGAAACGGCTTTTCTAGTCGAAGTTCAGCAAGCCGGTATCTTCTTTATCAAAGGCTTTGAAGGTGAGACCCTGCGTCGCTTGTTAGGCACGGCAGCACCTAATATCTTGTTCCCTTACGCGCGTGAAAGCATCGATACTATGGTGGTTAAAGGCGGTTTCCCAGCTTTGATGCTGGCGCCAGTAAATTTTGATGCGCTGTATCAGCAGGCTCTAGCACAAGCCCAGGCGCAAGCTGCCGAGCAAGGCGAAGCCACTCACTAGGGTTTAGCTTAATCCTTCAAACCCTGTCTGCCGCAGTGCTTCATACAGAATCACTGCGGTGGCGTTCGATAGATTCAAGCTTCGCGATTGTGGCGCCATAGGGATTCGAAGTCGATACGCCGATGGCGTTGCTTCAATAATCTCTGGCGGCAGTCCTCGGGTCTCAGGCCCCATAAGGATAATATCTCCTGCTTGAAAGGTCGCCTTGGTGTGGGCCTGTGAGCCTTTTGTAGTACACGCAAATACTCGCGCACTAGGCTGCTTATTGCGGATACTTTGCAGACAGGCCAGCCAGTTCGGGTGGCTTGAGATCACGCTGAGATCACGATAATCCATGCCCGCACGGCGCAGACGTTTTTCATCAAGACTGAACCCTAAAGGTTCAACTAAGTGCAATTCGCAACCCGTGTTAGCACACAGGCGCATAATATTGCCTGTGTTGGGTGGGATTTCTGGTTCAAACAATACAACATGAAACATAGCGCTAGTGTAAAGCGCTCAGTCGCGACTGGGTAGCTCCAGTTCCTTCATTTTTCGAGTGAGTGTGTTGCGCCCCCATCCAAGCAGTTCTGCTGCATCGCGCTTGCGGCCGCCGGTGTAGTTTAGGGCCGCTTCAATGACGATGCGCTCGAATCGCGGTGTTGCCTCGTCCAGAATATGCTGGCGCCCCGACGCTAGCTGGGTGCTGACCCACTCGCGCAGTTGGCCGCCCCAGTCAGAAGGCGTGTCCATCGCTTCGTAGGTCGACGGCTCGCGCAATTCTTGAGGTAAATCATCGATGTGGATTTCACGCCCTGAGGCCATTACGGTGAGCCAGCGGCAAGTATTCTCAAGTTGGCGCACGTTGCCGGGCCAATCCAAAGTGCAAAGATACTTTTCGGTGTCTGGGAGCAAGATTTTTTTCTCACCGCCCAGCTCCTCTGCTGCGCGCTGAAAAAAATACTGCATTAAGCGGGGAATGTCTTCCCGCCGCTCAGCTAAGCGGGGTATATGAATTCTAATCACGTTCAAGCGGTGGAATAAATCTTCGCGGAAGGCGCCTTTGCGCACTAGCTCTTCTAGATTTTGGTGTGTTGCGGCAATAATTCGAACATCGGATTTTACCGCGATGTGCCCGCCTACTCGATAGAACTCACCGTCGGCAAGTACTCGAAGCAGTCGTGTTTGGGTTTCGGCTGGCATATCGCCAATCTCGTCTAGGAATAGGGTGCCGCCGTTGGCTTGTTCAAAACGACCCTCACGTTTTTGAGCGGCTCCGGTAAAAGCCCCTTTCTCGTGTCCAAATAACTCTGATTCCATTAAATCACGAGGAATGGCCGCCATATTCAAGGCAATAAACGGCGAGCTGGCGCGAGGTGAGTGCCGGTGTAAAGCTCTGGCGACGAGCTCCTTGCCGGTCCCCGACTCGCCGTTGATCAGGACTGTAATGTTGCTGTGTGCCAGGCGTCCAATTGCTCGAAACACTTCCTGCATTGCTGGCGCCTCGCCAATAATCTCAGTGGTTGGAAGCGTTTCCTCTTGAACATCGGGTGTTCTTAGGGTCTTTTTACGATGCGAGATAGCACGTTCTGTTATGGCAATCACATCGTCAATATCGAAGGGCTTTGGCAGATATTCAAACGCGCCCTGTTGATATGAAGCGACAGCGCTATCGAGGTCGGAGTGAGCGGTGGTAATGATGATAGGTACGTCTGGATGACTGGTCTGCAATTGATCGAGCATTGCTAGGCCATCGGTGCCCGGCATACGGATGTCACTAATAATGGCGTCGGGCTGCTCGTACCCAATTTCGGCCAGCAGACTGTCGGCCTCTTCGAAGCAGCGGCATTTGAGTCCGGCTTGGGTCAGTGCTCGTTCCAGTACCCAGCGGATCGAATCGTCGTCGTCTACGACCCATACGTTTGAGGTATCAGTCATGATCTAGCTCCAAGGGAAGGTAAAGAGAAAATATCGTGGCGCCCGGTTTGCTTTGGCATTCGAGCAAACCGCCGTGGCGGTTAACAATGCTTTGTGATATAGAAAGCCCAAGGCCTGTGCCCTCGGCTCGCCCTGTCACCATCGGCAAAAATATCAGCCCCATGAGCTCTTCATTGATGCCAGGGCCATTGTCTTCAATGTCTATTTTGCACACCAAACGGTGACGAATGGCGCCTATTGTGAATTGGCGCAGCACTCTTGAGCGCAGTGTAATGACGCATTCCGATAGGTGGTGGCAAGCTTGGATTGCGTTCAAGGCGATGTTCAATATAGCCTGGATCAACTGCGCCCGGTCGCCCGTAATCTCTGGTAGGCTGGGGTCATAGTCGCGTTCGATTCTGATGTTCTGATCTGTTTCGACTTCCAGCAAGCGTCTAACGTGCTCGAGGACTTCATGAATGTTTAAAGGCAGCCAATCGAGCGGTTTGTTGGGCCCTAGCAGGCGATCCACTAAAGCTCGTAAGCGATCAGCTTCTCGTATGATGATTTGGGTGTATTCCAGCTGGTTGGGATCATCAAGCTCCCGCGCTAACAGTTGTGCGGCCCCCCGGATACCACCCAAGGGATTTTTTACTTCGTGCGCGAGGCCGCGCACAATCTGGTGAGTCGTCTCAGTGGTTTGCAGTAGATTCTGCCCGCGGCTGATACGCATGATCCTGTCGACGGGGTGCAGCTCGATTAATAAGCCACCCTCGCGCTCTAGTCGAGAGGGCGTAATGGTCAAATCCGCGGTAATGGGTTCGTGACCGTTGTTCTGAAGGGTAACGCTGCGCTGCGTCACCGGCGTCTGGGCTTCCACCGCTGCACGAATCTGAGGGGTCACTTCGTCTGCGTCTTTAAGTAAATCTAAGAAATTGGTGCCGGTTAGACGCGCTTTCGACGCCGACAGCATGGCTTCACTGGCGGAATTCATGGCGTTGATATGCAAGTCGCTATCGAGTGTAATAACGCCGGTGCTGAGGCTGTCGATTGTGTCGGTTGGTGCCATGTGGATTTTCCATTTTCAGGTGTCTAATGAGCGACCCATAAATGCGAACTATTCTGTTTAATCTAGCAAGAATAGCGCCAACTTTTTGCCTTGTTTATGTGCAAAAAAAACACCTTTAAACGGCGTCTTCAGGTTCGTGCCCTGACATTTTTAAGATGTTTGTGCTCTATTTGAGCACAGCGCTACGTTGATTGCACCATATCGGTGCGCTAGTTGCGATATAGCTTAGAAGGTCGAAGGACGTAGACTCTGACCGGAGATGATTGCGATAACACCTTGCCCGAATTACTGACAGCTTGCACCGATAAATCGTGTGCGCCTCGTATAATGTTGGTCAGCCCCCAATTGCCCGTTTTCTGGGGCTTACCATAAGGTTCGCCATTCAGTATGAGTTGGAGCTCATCGCCATTTTCAAGGGTGGGGCTTATAGAGGCGCTTAACGAAAAATTGCCAGGCCCCATGGGTATGGTGGTGCTGTCGGGCGGACTGGTAATGGTCAGGCTGTAGTTAGTTTCGGATGTTTCAGGCTTGCCGGCGTTTGAGCCGTTGCTGCGGACTCTTTCGGGCGGCGGGGCTGAAATGTTAATCTGGTTGAGTTCTACCGAACTGGATTCTTGCTGAGAGCTGATGGGTGGTTTGTCGGTAAATGTGATATTCCCATTCTTATCGACAACTTTGTAAATTCGAGTTTGACCTTGTGCAAGGCCCGCAAGGGTAAGCATCAACAGCAGCAGAGCAAAGCGCATGGTGCAACCGTCTGTTATTTAAGAGTCGTCAGACTAGCAGAGCAGGACCTGCGTGTCAGCAATAAAAAAGCCCGCGCGAGGCGGGCCTTTCAAAGTCAGTCACTATTGTTTAGCAAGAGTAGTACATGTCGAACTCAACAGGGTGAGTGGTCATGTTTACACGGGTAACGTCTGCCATTTTCAGATCGATGTAGGCGTCGATCATGTCGTCAGAGAATACGCCGCCTTCGGTCAAGAATGCACGGTCGGCGTCCAGTGACTCAAGCGCTTGCTGTAGCGAGGAACATACGGTTGGAATCGCCAAGGCTTCTTCCGCTGGCAAATCGTACAAGTCTTTGTCGGCCGCATCGCCAGGATGGATCTTGTTCTTGATGCCATCGATACCAGCCATCAGCATAGCTGCGAACGCCAGGTATGGGTTTGCTGTTGGGTCAGGGAATCGAACTTCAACACGCTTTCCTTTGGGGCTTGGCTCGTATGGAATACGAATTGATGCCGAGCGGTTACGTGCCGAATAAGCCAGCATAACAGGTGCTTCAAAGCCGGGTACTAAACGCTTGTAGCTGTTGGTTGAGGCGTTGGTGAACGCGTTCAGCGCACGAGCGTGCTTGATGATACCGCCAATGTAGTATAACGCAGTGTCTGACAATCCAGCATAACCATCGCCAGCAAACGTGTTAACGCCGTCTTTGCTAATAGACTGGTGTACGTGCATACCTGAGCCGTTATCACCTACCAGCGGCTTGGGCATAAAGGTTGCCGTTTTGCCAAAGCCATGTGCGACGTTCAGCACACAGTACTTCAGGATTTGAACCTCGTCGGCTTTCTTCACTAAGGTGTTGAATTTAACGCCGATTTCACACTGGCCAGCGGTGCCAACTTCGTGGTGATGTACTTCAATAGGTAGGCCCATTTCTTCCATGGCAATACACATTGCCCCACGGAGTTCGTGCAATGAGTCAACGGGAGGAACGGGGAAGTAGCCGCCTTTAACACCCGGACGGTGGCCTGTGTTGCCGCCATCGTAGTGCAGGTTCGACGCCCATGCTGCCTCTTCAGAGTTGATGGTGTAGCCTGCACCGCTGATGTCTGCGTGCCATTTGATGTCATCAAAGACAAAGAACTCGGGCTCTGGTCCGAAGAATGCAGTGTCACCGATACCCGTGGTCTTGAGATAATCTTCAGCGCGCTGTGCAATCGAGCGAGGATCGCGATCGTAGCCTTGCATCGTCGTGGGCTCGATGATGTTGCAGCGAACAATAACCGTTGCGTCGTCGGTAAAAGGATCAAGTACCGATGCCTCATCGTCGGGCATTAAGATCATGTCTGATTCGTTAATACCTTTCCAGCCGGCGATCGATGAGCCATCGAACATTTTGCCGTCTTCGAAAAAGTCTTCGTCGACTTCTGAAGCAGGAATGGTTACGTGCTGCTCTTTACCTTTTGTGTCGGTAAAGCGTAAATCCACCCAGCGCGCTTCGCTGCTTTTAATAAGGTCAAGAGTATGCTCTGACATTGTAATTCCTCCGTTGATTGCGGGCTTTTGCCTGTTTGCGGTTGTGTGAACCTCAGGCGTCCCGTAATGGTGGTCCTTGGTTCAAAATCGCTGACACTTGAAAAGCAATATGTGTGCCATGTTGATTGTGCACCGATTTCGGCGATTTCGCACTGTTTTTGTGGGTTCGTTAAGTGGGATTTGAGCGATCAACCGTTATGTTGCGCTATATTGGTGCGTTAATGCTTTATTTTGGTGCAATAAGGGCTGTAGTGGCTTTTGCCTTATTCGACGTAGGACTCCCCTCGGCGTGAATGAGTTGTTTAGTGGTGAAACACTGGTAAAACTGCCATAGATTGGCAATACACCCTCCTGTATACTGCGCGCCATTTTGGGCTCGCTCCATCCTACTGAGGTAACACCCCTTGACTAGACAGTTACGAAACATTGCGATTATTGCGCACGTTGACCATGGTAAAACAACCTTAGTGGATTGTTTGTTGCAGCAATCAGGCACCTTAGATCGTCGTTCAGATGGTGCCGAGCGCATTATGGACAGCAACGATCAAGAGCGAGAACGTGGGATCACGATTCTGGCTAAAAACACGGCGATTCGTTGGGCGGACTACCGAATTAACATTGTAGACACGCCCGGGCACGCTGATTTTGGCGGTGAAGTGGAGCGTGTCTTATCGATGGTCGACTCGGTGTTACTTTTGGTCGACGCGGTTGATGGACCCATGCCGCAAACTCGCTTCGTTACGTCTAAAGCCTTCGAGCGAGGCCTAAATCCGATTGTGGTCGTTAACAAGATCGATCGCCCGGGTGCGCGTCCGGATTGGGTGATTGACCAGGTGTTCGATCTTTTTGATCGTTTAGGGGCCAACGAGACCCAATTGGATTTTCCGATCGTTTACACCTCTGCTATTCAGGGTATTGCCGGTTTGGACCCCAGTAATATGGCGGATGATATGACGCCATTGTTTAATGAGATTATTGCTCGCGTCCCCGAGCCCGAGGTTGACGGGACCTCACCTTTGCAGATGCAGATCTCAGCGCTTGACTATTCGAGTTACGTTGGGGTGATTGGGGTAGGGAGAATTACGCGTGGAAAGTTAAAGCCCAATACGCCTGTAGCAGTGGTAGACAGTGAGGGTAACAAGCGCAATGCGAAAGTGCTTCAGGTCATGGGCTTTCACGGTTTAGAGCGCGTCGAAGTGGATCAGGCGGAGGCGGGCGATATTGTGTGTATCACGGGCATCGATGGTCTGAATATTTCTGACACTCTATGTGATCAGGCCCATATCGAAGCCTTGCCAGCACTGTCAGTTGATGAGCCTACGGTGAGTATGACATTCCAAGTTAATGACTCACCGTTTGCTGGTAAAGACGGTAAGTATGTTACCTCGCGAAATATCAAAGAGCGCTTAGAGCGTGAATTGATTCACAACGTCGCGTTGCGCGTCGTGCAAGGCGATACACCCGACAAATTTATTGTGTCGGGTCGCGGTGAATTGCACCTGTCTGTGTTGATTGAATCGATGCGTCGCGAGGGCTTTGAGTTGGGTGTGTCTCGCCCTGAAGTCATTCGTAAAGAAATCGACGGCGTGATGCAGGAGCCTTACGAGCAGTTGGTCATTGACTGCGAAGACCAACACCAAGGCGCTATTATGGAAGAGCTGGGCAATCGTCGTGCCGAGCTGGAGAACATGGTGCCCGACGGCAATGGTCGTGTCCGTTTGGAGTTTATGGTGCCGGCCCGTGGTTTGATTGGCTTTCGCTCGATGTTTCTGACCTTGACGTCGGGTGGCGGTATTATGACGCATATTTTTGACCACTATGCTCCGGTTAAGCACACTGAAATTGCGAAACGAACGAATGGTGTGCTGGTGTCGATGGTGAAAGGTAAAACACTGGCGTATTCCTTATTTACCCTGCAAGATCGTGGTCGCTTGTTCATCGATCCAAACATAGAAGTCTACGAAGGCCAGGTTATAGGTTTGCACAGCCGATCAAACGATTTAACCGTTAACCCGACGAAAGCGAAGCAGCTTACGAACATCCGTGCTGCGGGTACGGATGAAAACTTGCTGTTGACCCCGCCTATTCGTCACACGCTTGAGCAAGCTCTGGAATTTATTGAAGACGACGAGCTGGTCGAGGTAACGCCCAGCGCGATTCGTTTGCGCAAAAAACTTTTAGTGGAACACGAGCGCAAGCGCGCGTCTCGCGCAGCCTAGAGCAGCTAGCCCCTGCTTTGCGGCAGGGGTCGGGGCGCGCGAATCGGTGATTCTATGCAGTTACTCTTGCAGCGAGTGAAAAGCGCATCGGTGGATGTTGGTGGCGAGAGAGTCGCCGCCATCGAGCAAGGGCTTTTGGTTTTTGTCGGTTTAGAAAAAGACGATAACAAGTCACTCTGCGAGCGCGCGGCAGAACGACTGCTTGCCTATCGCGTGTTTGCAGATGACGAAGGGCGCATGAATCGGTCGGTAGTGGATGTCGGTGGAAGCCTGCTGCTGGTGTCGCAATTCACGCTCGCGGCGGATACACGTAAAGGTCTCCGTCCAAGTTTTTCCAGCGCCATGCCGCCTGACGAGGCCGCGATCATGTTTGATTGCTTTGTCGACAGTGTGCGGGACTCGGGTTTGCATGTGCAAACGGGTTATTTCGGGGCGGATATGCAGGTGGCATTAGTAAATGATGGGCCGGTAACCTTTAATCTCTCGTTTTAGGTTTCGCTCTACGAAGGTCGTTTTGGCGCTAATTCAGGTGCAAAAACTTACCCACGCCATCAAAAAACATCTGTACGGCAATAATCACCAAGACCATCCCCATCAGGCGTTCGCTGGCAATCAGTCCGCGATTGCCCAGTGCTCGCAATAGCAAAGGGGAGGCAAGCAGCACGACCGAGGTGACCAGCCAGGCACACACTAAAGCAAGGGTCCACTCCAGCATTCGCGCGGGCTCGTTGCTGACGAGCAGCATCGCGATGGCCAGTACCGAGGGGCCAGCAACGGCAGGAATTGCCAACGGTACGATGAATGGTTCGCCTTCTGGTGTTTCGCCCATAATGCCAGAGGGTGACGGGAAAATCATGCGTATCGCGATTAAGAATAAGATAATTGCGCCGGCAATCGCGATGGCTTCTTGTTGCAAACCTAATAGATTCAGTACCTTCTCGCCCGCATATAAAAACATCAGCATGACGGCTAGCGCAATGACAAGCTCCCTTAGAATGAGTTTGAAGCGACGCTCTTGAGGTACGTCTTTCAATACTGAGAGAAACAAGGGGACGTTGCCCAGTGGGTCCATCACTAGGGCGAGTGTCACGAAGGCCGTAATTGGGTCCATGGTCAGGCTTTAATGGTTCGTACGCCTGCCTGCCCGCTTAAGAGCAATAAATCGGCCCCGCGATGAGCAAACAAGCCGTTGCACACCACACCGGTAATCTGGTTGATTGCGGTTTCGGTGGCTTTTGGGTCTTCGATCATGAAGTCGTGCACGTCGATGATAATATTGCGGTTGTCGGTGAGGACGCCGTCGCGGACCTCGGGGCGCCCCCCCATGGCTCTTAGGGCGCTAGCAACAATGTTTTCCGCCATAGGAATGACTTCGACGGGTAGAGGGAATTTACCTAACACTGCGACTTCTTTCGATTCGTCGGCAATGCAAACAAAAAACTCGCTGGCTGCAGCTACGATTTTCTCGCGCGTTAACGCGGCACCACCACCTTTGATCAGCTCTAAGGCGCTGTTAGCTTCATCGGCGCCGTCGATGTAGAACTGCAAGCTGTCGGCTAAGGTTAAATCCAGTACTGGAATGCCAAAGTCGCGCAGGCGTTGGGCTGATGCCTCCGATGAGGCGACGGTTCCAGAGAACGGTAACCCGCTGGTGCCCAGCAAATTGATAAACTCGTTCGCCGTCGATCCCGTACCAATGCCGAGCATGCTGGCTGGCGTGAGATGCGGAGCAATAAAATCCAATGCCGCTTGGGCCACTTCACGTTTCAGTTCGTCTTGCGTTTTGCTCATTGGTCTATCTCTGCTGTTCGTGTCGTGTACCTGCCTGCATTCATCGACGCTAATCTGCTGAAACTTGAGGCACAATTTGGTATGGTACTCGCTGATTTGACTAAGCCAACGCTACCATGCCGCAATCATACATAAAACGCATCTTAAACGCGCGTGTTTACGACGTCGCACGAGAAACACCCATCGACGATGCTAGGCTGCTGTCGCAGCGCCTGGGGAACCGCGTTCTGCTTAAGCGCGAAGATATGCAGCCGGTTTTTTCGTTCAAGTGCCGTGGTGCATTCAACAAAATGTCGAAGTTGTCCAAAGAACAACTGAGTCGCGGTGTGGTGGCGGCATCGGCCGGGAACCACGCGCAGGGCCTCGCCTTAGCGGCAGCCACAATGAAGGTTAAAGCTACCATAGTAATGCCAAAAACCACCCCTCTGATCAAAGTTGAGGCGGTGCGTGGTCGAGGTGCGAAAACGGTGTTGCACGGCGACACCTTTGAGGAGGCCGCGGCCTACGCAAAAAAATTAGTCGAGACGCATGGTTTGGTGTATATCCCGCCTTACGACGATCCTGACATCATTGCCGGTCAGGGTACCGTGGGTGTTGAAATTGTCCGTCAGTTGGGTGAGGCACCCGATGCCATCTTTGTACCGGTTGGGGGCGGTGGCTTACTGGCTGGCGTGGCGGCCTATATCAAGTACATCTGGCCCCAAACCAAAGTCTTTGGTGTCGAGCCGGACGATGCCGCCTGTTTAGATTTGGCTATGCGCACGGGGCGGCGTGGAACATTAAAAGAAGTTGGTTTGTTTGCCGAGGGGTGCGCCGTGGCCCAAATTGGCAAAGAAACTTTTCGAGTCATAAAAGATCTGATCGATGGTGTAATTACTGTTAGTAGCGATGAAATGTGCGCGGCGATCAAAGATATCTTTGAAGATACTCGCAGTATCGCCGAGCCCGCCGGTGCGCTTGCCTTGGCGGGGCTTAAGAAACACGTTGATGCCGAGCAGTTGCAAAATAAGACCTTGCTTACCATTGTTAGCGGCGCTAACACGAACTTTGATCGATTGCGTTATATCTCTGAGCGCACTGAAATTGGCGAAAAGAGGGAGGCCGTCTTGAGCGCTGTGATACCCGAGCGGCCTGGTGCTTTCAAGACGTTTTGTCAGGCGATTGGTAAGCGCAATATCACGGAATTTAACTACCGATACTCCGATGCCTCTAAAGCACGGGTGTTTGTGGGACTGAGTGTGAATCCGGCGGGCGACGACCTAGAGCATTTGCTTGCGTCTTTGGGTGAGTCGGGTTACCAGGTCGAAGACCTGACCGATAATGAAATGGCTAAGCTTCACGTGCGTTTTATGGTAGGCGGTCATGTGCCAGTGAAGGCCAGCGAGGAATTGGTGTATCGCTTTGAATTTCCTGAGCGCCCTGGGGCTCTGGCAAAATTTTTATCGGTACTGGGGCAGCGCTGGAATATCAGCTTGTTTCATTATCGTAACCACGGAGCTGCTTACGGGCGGGTGTTGGTAGGGTTTCAGGCGGGAAAGCAAGATGAGCCCTTATTGGAAGACGCGTTTAATCGCTTAGGTTATCGGTTTTGGAATGAAACGAATAACACAGCGTATCAGCAGTTTTTGGCGGGCGGCGACAGCGCGTAATCTTCTCTTGTCATCGGTTGGATAGGCAAACCTATTTTTTTTGTTTGGGCGACTTGCCAATAGGTAAAGGCGATGATACATTTTTCGGCCGATTGTGTATTATTTACATTATTAGAAGTGAGTACTCCCGTCAGAGGAGTGCCGATAGGAAGAAATGGGTTGTCGTGAAACGTAAACCAGATGCTTTAGTGGTGCTTGCTGTTTGCTTTGTGTTAGGTGCGTTGTTATCCGTTGTGGGTCCTTTGTTTGCGGATAAGACGGAAGCGCACAATGCTGAGACGCTGCTGCAAGCCGGAGTGTATTCAGAATAGGGGTTACTTAAATCGCAATATCCGCGATTCAGTAATCAGCACATCTAGGCGAATGTCGTGCTTTTCGATAGGGAGGCCCGCAACCTCTTGGCAGTCAAATGCCAGACCAATTTTTACTGCGTTCGACGCTTGCGCTAAGGTCTTGTCGTAGTAGCCTCCACCCATGCCGAGACGATGCCCGTTTTGATCGAACCCCACCAAGGGTATGAAAAGTAGGTCTAAACGTTCGACATTGATGTCACTTTGAGAATCTGTTGGCGAGGGTATGTTCAGCCGGTCGGGCTGCAACACTGAGTCACGTTCCCATCGCCTGAAGGTAAGTAAGCGGTCGGTTTGCAGTCGCGGTAGGTACACCCGGCAGCCCAGAGCCCACAGCGCTTCTGCCAAAGGTTGGGTAGGTGCCTCATGCGGCATAGCGTGGTAAAGACCGGTTTTCATCCCTTCGTACGCAAAGGTGATCGCGGAGTTTGCTATGTGCTGACCGGCGCGCGTTTTTGCGTCGGCAGGTATCGCTTTGCGCCGCTGTTTGAGTTCTGTTCTTAAGACTTCTTTTTGCTTGGCTATTAGCGTATTCATTTCAAAAAATATGTCGAGTTCGTAAACAGAGGGTCGCGCCGGGGTTGGCGCTGACCTTAACGCGCGAGTTCTGTGATGCCGGCCGCCGAGCGTTCAGGTTCAATAGCGGGTTGAGGCAAACGTTGCAGGTGCTGAGTTTTGGATGATTTTGCATAAAAAGGATTCCCAACATACCGCTGATAAAGGCGCCCTTGAACCCAACGGTTCAAGGCGGGACTTACTGCAGTGCTTTAGGCTTTCCGACAGGCGGACGTGCACACTGACGCTGCGAGCTTGCCCCTGATTTGCTGATATCGGCTCGCGGACACAAGTATCTGGCGCATATGCCAGGAATCCGGGCTTAGTATAACGGATTTAGGGTCTTGATACCGCTCATTAACTTATCTTTAGTTGGCGGAGCTCATACAGAGCTTCTTCAATTTTTTCGCACAATTTGGCGGACGATGCGGTGTCTACCGGATCTTGAGCTTGTTCAAGCGACGCTTTGTGCTCTCGGCTAAGTTTCAATAGTTCATGGCTAATATTTAGAGCGGCCATAATGGCAATTCGGTCAAGACCCACGACTTTACCTGAGGCCTTAATGTTACGCATTTGCTGATCAAGATAGCGCGCTGACATGGTTAAGTCTTCACGCTCCTCATCTGGGCAGGCAATTTGGTACTGCTTGTCGAGCAAGCTGATTGTTACGCCGGTGGGTTTGTTCACGCGCTGCGCTCCATTGCCTGCAACTTGGCCAGAACTGACGAGACCTTATTCTTCACTGCTTGGTTTTGTTCGACCAGTGTTTGCCGTTCGCGATACCAGCTGTTGCGTTGTTCAAGCAACAATTGATTTTCGGCGTTCAATTCTTTGCACAGTGCAATGAGTTGATCAATTTTTTGCTCTAGAGCTTCGGGTTTATGTGCAGGCATTTGCGGTATACCGATGAATTCTCGGTTACTATAGTAGGGACATCGTTTTAGGTCAACGCGGACAGGTGTGCGGGGACAAAAGGTAGGGTATATGTGGATTGAAAGTGATGAAGTGCTCGCGAGCGACTTTGACCAGGTGGCCGATCTATTTCTAATGGAGGGGGTCGATTTGTCGCCTTCTGAGTGGCATGGCTGTTTGGTGGGCCTGTTGGTGTCAGGGCTTAGGTCAGACGATTTGCTGGCTTCCATGGGGCACGCACTAAAGGAATCTATATCGGGCGATTTGATGATGGCCTCCGAACAATCGGCCGCGGCGAGTTTGCGCGCTTTGTGCGATCCTGATTTCGGGTTTTCGCCTTTGATTCCCGACGATGATGATGAGCTGGCATTGCGTTCAGAGGGCTTAGCCTTATGGTGCGAGGGGTTTTTGAAAGGCTTTGCCGCTGGCGTTACTCAGTCGGATCAAGTCACTACTGATTCGGCGGAAATACTAAGAGATTTAGCACAAATTGCTCGCGTTGAGGTCAGTGATTTTGACGAACTTGATGAACAAGAGAATGATTTTTTCGAGTTGTTGGAATACGTACGTGTGGTGGTTTTGAATTTGTATTCGACCTATGCCTTGGACGAGGATGAACTTTCGTTAGAGGATGAACATGAGCGTATCTGGCACTAAAGTCTGACTATGGCTATATCTTACGAGCACTATCGACGACGTCGACAGCAACTCATGAATGCAATGGTGGACAATGCCGTTGCGCTGGTGCCTGCAAGTCAGTTAAAAGTGCGCAGTCGAGACACGTATTTTCGGTTCCGGCAAGACAGCGATTTTTGGTATTTGAGCGGCTTTGATGAGCCCGATGCCCTAATCGTTCTGATACCCGGGCGTGAGCACGGTGAGGCCATTTTATTTTGTGCCGAGCCCGACCCCAAAACGGCGCTGTGGGAGGGCGAGCAAGTCGGTCCTGAGCGAGCCGTAAGCGACTATGGATTTGACGATGCCTTTCCCTTAGACGATGTAGACGACATCTTGCCCGGTCTTATGGAAGGCCGCGAGCACGTTTATTACTCGGTGGGTCTGCGGCCCGATTTTGATCAGAAGGTGCTTGGTATTTTGTCGTATTTGCGCCGGCACGCACAAAGCTTAAGTTTGGCGCTCGGGGATTTGATTGATTTGCATCGTTTGCTGCATGAGCTGCGCCTCATCAAAGAGGCTGACGAAATAGAGGTTATGCGCCAAGCCGCTGCGATTACGGTGGCGGGTCACAATGCCGCCATGAGAGCCGCCGCTCCCGGAGTATATGAATATCAATTAGAAGCCGAGCTGGAGTACGTGTTTGCGCAGCATGGTGCTCGTGATGCGGCCTATGCGGCCATCGTGGGCAGCGGGCCCAATGCATGTACATTGCATTACGATAAAAATAATCGTCGTATGAACGCGGGTGACTTGGTGCTGATTGATGCCGGCTGTGAATATCAGATGTACGCCTCTGATGTGACTCGAACCTTTCCGGTGGCGGGTCGTTTTAGCGCCGAGCAAAAAGCGGTGTATGACATTGTGCTGCGCGCGCAAGGTGCTGCCATTGAGCAGCTGCAGGTTGGGCGCGGTTGGCAGGCAAGTCACGATGCCAGCGTTTGTGTGATTACCGAGGGATTAATTGACCTTGGCGTGTTACATGGCGAGCTCGATGATTTGATCGAGGTCAAGGCGTATCAACCCTTTTACATGCATCGTGTGGGGCATTGGTTGGGTTTGGATGTCCATGATGTGGGCGATTATCAGAGTGACGGCCGCTGGCGAGAACTCTCGGCAGGAATGGTCACGACGGTAGAGCCCGGTATTTATATTGCCTCAGATAACGAGGTTGTTCACGAGCGCTGGCGCGGCATAGGGATTCGAATTGAAGACGATGTTGTGATCAGTGAGGATGGTCCTGTGGTGTTAACTGCAGGGACGCCGAAAACCACAGACGAGATTGAAGCGTGGATGAATCAGTAAAACAACGAATCGGAATTGTTGGGGGTGGCATGGTAGGCTTGCTGGCCGCCCTAGCCTTTGAGCAATCGTTTCCCGAACCTTGCGCCGTTCATGTTTTTGACAGCGCAGCCCTTGATTTAGAGGCACCTTTATCGCAGCCAAGCTTCGATGACCGCTCAACGGCTTTGAGTTATGACACCTTAGCCTACTTGCAAGGTTTGGGTCTGTCTTCCGTGTCCGAACAGGCGTGTCCGATTCAATCCATTCACGTATCGAACAAAGGTCGGCTCGGTTCCGCAGTGCTAACGGCGCAGCAAATCAAATGGCCGTTGTTGGGTGGCGTGATAGAAAATCGAGTGTTAGGTGAAGCGCTGACTAAGCGGTTGAAGCAAAGCAGAGTCTGTGTTCATGCGCCGAGCCAGGTGACCGAGCTACGGCCGAAAAGCCAAGGGGTCGAAATAAAGCAAGCGGGCGGACAGGTCCTCTTGTTCGATTGCCTCATCATTGCCGATGGAGCGCAATCTGCCTTGGCACAACAGTTGGGTATGCTGAGTGTGTCAAAGTCTTACGCCAATAGTGCCATTGTCGCCAATATCGAAACGGCCTCGCATCATGCGCATTGTGCCTATGAGCGATTCAGTCAGCAGGGCCCTATGGCGATGTTGCCTTTGAATGATTGCGGTGGTTCACATCGTAGCGCATTGGTTTGGACCGCTCCTAAGGCGACTGTCAGCGAGCTTATGGCTTTAGGTGATGCCCAGTTTGCTCAGCGTCTCGAGGCCCAATTCGGGTATCGTTTGGGGCGCATTGAGCGGGTCGGTAAGCGCAGTATGTATCCGCTGTTCATGATGCATCGTTTAGAGCAAGTGCGAGCGGGTGTCGTTGTTCTGGGGAATGCCGCGCATACGCTTCATCCTGTGGCTGGGCAGGGTTTTAATTTGTCCGTGCGCGATATCCGCAGCCTCACCCAAGTGTTAAGTGCTTGCCTAGAAGAACGAAATTTTTCCAGTGCAGCTCTGTCACAATACACACAACGACGAGCCTTGGATCAGTGGCGCACCGTGAACGCCAGTGACTTACTTCCCGAGCTCTTTCAATACAGCGGCGCTGTCGGAGCGGTTCGAGATTTCGCTTTGGGTTTAATGGATTTAATACCCTTCATCAAACAGCGTTTTACCGCGATTGCGGCAGGCGCCATAGCTGAGAGTGACTATGTCTGAATGTTGCGATGTGCTGATCGTTGGTGGGGGCTTGGCGGGCGCCAGCCTCGCTTTAGCATTAGATAAACAGGGCATGGACGTGGTCGTGATTGAGCGGGGGGGGTGGGTTCAACCGAAGGTGGCGCGGTCGCAAGCGGTTGATGATTTCGACCCGAGAGTCAGTGCGGTGGCGTCAAATTCCTGGCAATTTTTGGGCCGGCAAGGCTTGAGCTTAGAGACCATCGATCGCCAGTCTTACCGTTCGATGCACGTTTGGGACGGAGAAGGCACAGGTTGTGTTCAGTTTGATGCGGTCGAATTGCAGGTCGATGAACTGGGCGCTATTGTCGAGAACTCTGTACTACTTGCCGCCTTACACGAGCGGCTGCAACAGAGTCGAGTGCGCGTCTTGTTGGAGCAAGAGGTTGACAAGATTGAAACCGACGAGGCGGAGGTGTGTCTTACCATGACATCGGGCTCAGTTTGGACGGCTCAGCTGTTGGTAGGCGCTGATGGCGCGCTGTCTACGATTCGTCGGTACATGGGTGTCGATGTGGTTGAGTGGCCTTATGGGCAGTCGGCGATTGTTGCCACTATTCAAACCGAGCGAGCGCATGACTGGGTGGCCCGACAATGGTTTTTACGCACTGGCCCCTTGGCCTTTTTGCCTCTTAGTCACTCGAGTGGTCAATTTGTGTCTATCGTGTGGTCGGCTCACGAAGAGGAGGCAGAGCGGCTGATGCAATTAAGCGACCAAGAATTTATGCGCGCTTTGGCCAGTAAAAGTGAGTCTCAGTTAGGCGCGATCACTGCTATTTCAAATCGGACCTGTGTGCCGTTGCGGCAGCGTCACGCCATGAATTATCAGGCCAAGCGTTGTGTGCTCGTCGGCGATGCCGCTCATACCATTCATCCGCTGGCGGGGCAGGGTATTAATTTAGGGTTTGCTGACGTGGCCGTGTTGGCCGAGGAATTGGGGCGAGCGGCTCAGCGTAGGCTGGATTTGGGCTCTACTTTGGTGCTGGCGCGTTATCAGCGCCGCCGTAAAACCGACAACCTTATTGTTGCCGGCGCAATGGAGGGTTTTGTACGTTTATTTGATCATCAAGATCCGGCAGTCCGATGGCTTAGAAATACTGGTATGTCGGTGTTTAATCAGTTGGAGCCCATAAAGCGTCAGGTTGCTAAAATCGCAATGGGCCTTACCTGATTGTCTTTCTACAGGGCTTAGGTAAAATATCGTTTTCTTAGTGGGGGAAATCCATGAGCCAATCACCAGCAGAGTTACGTTACGTTAGCAGTCATGAGTGGGTCCGCGTTGAAGACGACGGGACCGCTACGATCGGTATTACCAATCATGCACAAGAAGCGCTGGGTGATGTGGTCTTTGTGGAGCTTCCTGAGGTGGGTGTGCAGCTGGGCGCGGGCGACGAAGCCGGTGTCGTAGAGTCGGTTAAAGCGGCCTCAGATATATACGCGCCCATAGGCGGAGCAATTATTGCTATTAACGAGAATTTAGAAGATAACCCTGAGGTGATTAACGAAGACCCTTACGGTGATGGCTGGTTCTTTAAAATGCGTCTAGACGATGCCAGCAGCGTGGATGAGCTGTTAACCGCAGACCAATACGACGCCAGTTGCGAAGACTAGTCTCGAAAGCTTAAGATCTGCCACCCGCGCTCGGTCGCCACTTGCCGCAAGGTGTCGTCGGGATCGACCGCGATAGGGTGGCTCACCTGCTCGAGTAGCGGTAGATCATTCCTAGAATCACTGTAAAAATAGCGATCCACTGAGTCAAATTCGGATCTGCTTGCTAGCCACTGATTCAATCGTTTGACTTTGCCCTCGGCAAAGCTCGGAATTCCCGAGGGCTCACCCGTATACAGGCCGTTGATTACTTGCGCGTCTGATGCAATGAGGTGCTCGATGCCAAAGGCTCGGACGATGGGTTCGGTGATAAACCTGCTTGTTGCGGTGATTACCAGGCAGGTGTCACCTCTCTTTTTATGTTCATCGAGGCAGGCTTGTGCTTTAGGAAGCATGCACGGCGCTATGTATTCCTCGAAAAATACCTGATGCATTGTTGCCACCGCATCCACGCTCAGGCCTTTGATTGTGCTAAGTACGAAGCATAGGTAGGCCTGAATGTCTAATCTTGCTAATTTGTAATCTTCGTAGAAACGGTCGTTTTGTGCTCGAAAATCCTCTGCGACTACCAGCCCTTGATCGCACAGATACTCGCCCCATTGGTGGTCTGAGTCGGTACCTAGTAAGGTATTATCAAGATCAAAAATTGCCAGTGCCATGGTGCGCCTTAAGGTGAGAATGTTGATCAGGCAGTCGCGAAAGCTCGACTCCGTGCTATAGTGGCAAGGTTAACATGAAATCTACAGAAAAGAGGCGAGTCGTGATTGACGAAGATGGTTTTCGGCCGAACGTCGGCATTATCATCTGTAACGACCTCGGCAAAGTGTTTTGGGCCCGCCGTATTGGCGGAAAAAACGGTTGGCAATTCCCGCAAGGGGGGATTGATTCGGGCGAAACACCTGAACAGGCCTTGTACCGAGAATTGCAAGAAGAGGTTGGTTTACAGGCGCACCATGTCGAGGTGCTGGGTCAAACAGAGCGTTGGCTTCGATATCATTTGCCGCGTCAGTATTGGCGCAAGGGTCCCGGTCGGAAATGCGTAGGGCAAAAGCAGAAGTGGTTTTTGTTGCGGTTATTGGCTGCCGACGATGCGATTCGCTTGGATAGTCACGGGGCGCCAGAATTTGACCATTGGGAGTGGGTGGATTATTGGCACCCCATTGATCAGGTCATTCATTTTAAGCGCGAAGTGTATCGTTTGGCGATGCAAGAGCTCGCCGACTGCGCTCCGATGGATGTAACACAACAGCAGGACTAAACACATATGATGCTGGAAATGTTGCGCAATATTGTGCAACGCGTAAATGCAGCCGAATCTCTTGAAGAGGCGCTGAAAATCATTGTGACCCGGGTGCGTGACGCCATGGGGACACAAGTGTGCTCAGTTTATTTGCGCGATCCAGTTACCAATCGGCTGGTGTTTCGAGCGACCGAGGGGCTGAATAAAACCCAGATAGGCTTATTGAGTCTGGCTCACGACGAAGGGCTGGTCGGTTTGGTTGCAACGCGTGAAGAGCCGGTTAATCTTGATAACGCGTCAGAGCATCCGCACTTCCAATTGCTTTCTGGTATTGGTGAAGAGCCCTTCCATGCGTTTTTAGGTGTACCCATTATTCACCACAAGATTGTGCTCGGTGTGCTGGTGGTCCAGCAAGCACAGAGGCGGCGTTTTGACGAAAGTGACGAGGCCTTCCTCGTCACTATGTCGGCACAGTTGGCGGGTGTGATCGCACACGCTCAGGTGACTGGGTCTATTCAAGAAGAATACACCGATGCCAACGCAAGCCCCCAAGGCTCTGCGCGTGTAACGGGTATTGGCGGTTCGCCGGGCGTTGCTGTGGGGCAGGTGGCTGTGGTCTCGCCGGTGGCCGATTTATATGCGGTGCCAAAAAAACAAACCAGCAACAGGCGCGCTGAATTGCGCGCATTCAAGCAAGCTTTGGAGGCGGTGCGCACGGATGTGCGTGCGGTCGCTGCGAATTTGGCCGATCAACTGAACGCCGAAGATCGCGCTTTGTTCGATGTGTATTTAAGTATTTTGGATGACTCCACCATCGGTGCCGAAGTCGCCGCGTTGATTAAAGCGGGGAATTGGGCCCAGGGTGCTTTAAGTCAGGTGATGATCGAGCACATACGGCACTTCGAGCAAATGGAGCATAGTTATTTGCGAGAGCGTGCTGTTGATGTTAAAGATCTTGGAACTCGGGTATTAAGCTACCTTCAGGCCGATGCGCACGATAAGCGAGACTATTCTGAGCGAGTGGTCTTGGTGGGTGAAGAACTGACCGCATCAATGCTGGGTGAGGTGCCTCGAGAAAACTTAGTCGGATTAATTTCTGTTCGAGGTTCAGGCAACTCTCACGTGGCGATTTTGGCCCGCGCTATGGGTGTTCCGACCCTTATGGGTGCTGTCGATTTACCCTATACCCGACTTGAAGGTAAGACCGTTATTATCGATGGCTACAATGGCGTTGTGCATTTGAACCCGTCGACCATGCTGCTCGAGCGTTTTGAAGAGTTGATCGAGCAAGAAGCGGTCTTGAGCAAAGATTTAGAGTCTTTACGAGACGTAGACTGCGAGACGGCCGATGGGCACCGAATTCCTTTATTCGTGAACACGGGTTTAATGGCCGATGTGGCAATTTCTTTGGATCGAGGCGCCGAAGGCGTAGGCCTGTACCGAACAGAAGTGCCATTTTTAATGCAAGAGCGCTTTCCCAGTGAGGAAGAACAGCGCCAACTCTATCGGCAACAACTCGAAGCCTTTGCGCCTAAAGCAGTTACCATGCGTACCTTGGATATTGGGGGTGATAAGGCCTTGCCCTATTTCCCAATCGAAGAGGCCAACCCATTTTTAGGATGGCGCGGCTTGCGTGTGACCTTAGATCACCCAGAGATATTTTTGGCGCAAGTTCGAGCCATGATGAAAGCCAACACGGGTTTGGGCAACCTGCGCATTATGCTGCCCATGGTCAGCAACATGTCTGAATTGCAAGAAGCTCTAGATTTGGTCGAGCGCTGTTATCAAGAGCTTTTACAGGAAGGTTACGACTTGGGTGAGCGGCCGCCGGTAGGTGTTATGGTGGAAGTTCCTGCCGCGGTTTATCAAGCTCGTGCCTTAGCCAGGAAGGTAGATTTTTTGAGCGTGGGGTCAAATGACTTAACGCAATATTTGCTGGCGGTGGATCGTAATAATGCGCGTGTAGCCGATTTGTATCATGCCTATCACCCCGCCGTGATTCAGGCCTTAAAATTGGTGGCAGAGGGCGCCAAGGCTGAAGGTAAACCCGTCAGTATTTGTGGTGAATTGGCTGGCGACCCAGGCGCAGCTGTGCTGCTGGCGGCAATGGGCTACAACACTCTGTCCATGAACTCGATAAGCTTACCCAAAGTGAAGAAGGCGCTTCGCTCTGTGTTGCTCGACGACGCCAATGCACTGCTTGACGACGTGATTGCCATGGATCACTCGGAACACATTCAAACCGCCCTGGGTGCGTTTTTGTCTGAGCGGGGGATGCAGCAGTTTGTGCCGGTAAGCCTAGATGAGGCGGTGGCCGTTATATCCTGAAGCTGAACTTTTGTTCGCTGGTGGTTACGCCGCCCACATTTACTGTGCGCTCAAAGGCGTTCAATTTACCGTGGTTATCCAATGTAATAATTGTTTGCGCACGTGTGCCGTAGACAGGCGTTGTAATCCATTGAGCGCTTAGGGCTCGCAGCCAGCTATCTTCCACGCCGGTGTCTCCAAAACAGCTCAGGTCCTCTTGGGTGCACGTATCTGTGGTGACCCACGCAAGATCTGAGCGCTTCGGGTGG
>Ga0209137_1000940_pt1 | contig 28972 bp, 38 predicted proteins | sample SaaInl5LU_22_DNA_FD_184642 | JGI IMG/M metagenome (GOLD analysis project Ga0209137, IMG submission 184642) | Marine microbial communities from expanding oxygen minimum zones in the Saanich Inlet - ESP_105LU_22_DNA (SPAdes) (version 2) | ecosystem: Environmental > Aquatic > Marine > Intertidal...
GACGACGACGGTACAGAAGCAAGTTACAAAGGTGTTACCCACGTTTCAGCTTCAAGCACACTGGCTGAAGATTTTATTGCACTAGCTGCAGTACAAAAATCTCATGTTGTTTCATGGATTGAATCTGATATGTCAGATGGCGACGTTGTAATCATGAATAAGACTTTGCAGGATAAGATAAATACTAATAGAACGGCAAGGAGTTCTTTTAAACCTGCTTGGGACTAAGTGAATTTTATATTATGGAGTTAAAATGCATGATCTGTACACAGGCGGCTTAGCCACCTATGCCCTTAAAAGAGGCGGAACAATTAAACCGGTTATACTGCCGACAGAAGTTTTAGGATCTCACGGCGAGACCGGTTTAATGAATCCATCCATTTTCCTTCATAAAGGGAAGATTCTTTTAAACATACGCCACGTCAACTATATTCTCTATCATTCAGAAGGCAAAAAGTATCCTCACCAGTGGGGTCCTTTGGTGTATGTGCATCCAGAAAACGATGTATCTCTCACAACATATAATGTTATGTGTGAGCTTAATCATGACTTAGATCTAGTTAATGCTCAGCGAGTAAATACGTCTGCCTTAGATACTAAACCAACATGGAACTTTATTGGATTAGAAGATTGCCGACTATTTGAGTGGAATGATCGCTTATTCCTATGCGGGGTTCGTCGCGATTGTTATGATGACAAAGGCAAAGGCCGCATGGAAATGCAAGAAATTGAGTTTATTGACGGCGAATGGAAAGAAGTATCTCGTAATCCTATTCCTGCACCAAATGGCGACGAAAGCTATTGTGAAAAGAACTGGATGCCGGTAAATGATATGCCATTCCATTTTGTAAAATGGACAAACCCAACTCAGCTTGTAAAATACGATATTGAAGAAAAAACATGCGTAGATGTTGTTAATGATCCAGACAGATATGAAAAATACAGCCAATTTGATTTTAGAGGTGGTTCTCAAGTAATCCGCATCAATGAACAGCAGAGAATGGCTATTGTTCATGAAACAAATCTATTACGAGATCCTTTCCAAAGGAAGGACGGTTGTTATAATCACAGAGTTGTAATATGGGATAATGATTGGAACATTGTCCATGTATCGAGAAGCTTCCACTTCTTAGGAACATATTACGATCATGTAAAGAATACCGATTACAATATTGAGTTTGTAACTGGCGCTGCTATTTTAGATAAAGATATTCTAATTTCGTTTGGTTGGCAGGATAATGCAACTTATATATTGAGAATGCCACTTAAAGCATTTGAGAATTTCTTGAGAGGTTAATATGAAATTTGAAAACCTAAATTTGTTGAATGATGTTGTAATGGATTATGATAATCCTGAAAAGATATATAAACTTGCGTTTGAATATGATAAGCTTAAACAAGGTGCTGCAGCGTTTGGCTGGTATCTTCGTGCAGCAGACATGTCAAAAGGCGACACGTTTGAATCTAAATGGCTTCAATATAAATCTATTCTTCGTGGTGCTGCAATATTTGATAGAGCTGGGCATAGAGATCATACAACCGGTGGTTTATATAAGATGGCTATTCAAACCTTGCCTGATAGGCCTGAAGCGTATTACCTGTATTCTAAATGGCAGATGGACAGAAGTGATTGGAGAGAAGCTTTAGTATATTCTAAGATGGGATTGAATTGTAATCACGATCCTATTGTAGACCCTGATCTTGAGTATCCAGGTGTGCTTGGACTGCAATATGTAAATGCAATGTCTGAATGGAAAACAAACGGCAGAGATGATTCTAAGAATCTATTGTTTGATTTGAAATATAAGAATAAGCTTGATTCTGTTACAGATAATGAAGTGACCGGTGTTCTCAACAACATTGGGTACCCAAGTACGTTGACTTATACTCCAGAACTGCACGAGAAATGGAGATGGAAGTTTGATGGCCAAGAATCAATTGAAAGAAATTATTCAAGACATTTTCAAGATATGTTCGTTTTGGCCTTTACAAACGGTAAGAAACATGGTACATTTATAGAGATAGGTTCAGGACATCCTGAGCTTTACAATAATACTTTGTTGCTTGAGAAAGATTTTGAATGGAAAGGGTTGTCAATCGATAATTCAGAAAGATTTTGTTCTCAATTTTCAAGATCTAGAAATACAACTATCATCCAAGCTGAAGCAGATAAGATTGATTACAGCATGTTGTTTAAATCAAATTGTGTAGAAAACTTTGTTGACTTTATAAGATACAACGCAGACTCTGCTTCTCTTACTGCTCTTCAAAATACTCCTTTTGATAAGTATGAATTTACAGTAGTTCAATTTCAGCATAACGCTTGCTGGTGGGGAGACGAGGTAAGAGCTAAGTCTCGTGAGATATTAGGTAAGATTGGTTATGTTTTATTAGTGCCAGATGTTGCTATTAACGAGACAGATAACTATGAAGATTGGTGGGTGCATCCAGGATTCCTTACACCAATCAATGAGAGAATGAAAGCTCCAGAAGATACAAACTTTGCTTGGAGATATATGATGAAGGAATATAGAGTATGAAACCAGTAATTGTCACAGGCGGATTTGATCCAATTCACTCAGGCCATATTGAATACTTCAAACATGCAAAAGAACTTGGCAGTATTTTATTTGTTGGTGTAAACAGCGATGAATGGTTAACTCGTAAAAAAGGTCGCCCGTTTATGCCACTTGAAGAAAGAATGGCAATCATTAAAGAGATTGGATGTGTTGGCCATGTCTTTTCATTTAATGACGATGACGATACTGCTATTGGCGCTATTGAGTATGTAAAAGAACAAGCACCAGGAAATTCTAAAATTGTGTTTGCAAACGGCGGCGACCGTACTAAAGACAATATTCCTGAGATGGTATTCGATGATGTGGAATTTGTTTTCGGTGTCGGCGGTGAAGATAAGAAGAATAGTTCATCATGGATTCTGTCGAACTGGGATAAACCAGAAACTCAACGCAAATGGGGTAAATATAGAGACCTAGATCAAAATGGGCATTGGAAAGTAAAAGAACTATCAATTGATTCTTCATTGAGCGACCAAAGACATTTTCATAGATCTGAGCATTGGCATATTGTTGACGGTGAACTAGAGATGATTCTTGAATTCTCAAACGGTTATAAGACTTCTAAGATCTATAAATCTGGAGAAAGTATTGATATTCCTCTTAATACTTGGCACAAAGCTACCAATGTGGGCGAGAATTCTTGTAAAGTGATCGAAGTTTGGATGGGAGATACTTTGTCTGAAGAAGACATTGAAAGAAGATAATCATGTTTCTTTATAAATAAGAATGAAATGTCTTTAATCCCAAAAAACAAGGAGAAAGCGAATGGCTTTTCAATTATCTACTGCGGTAAGAAACGCTACATTGTCCGCTATTGAGACTACAGTGGGAACAACACCTATTCTAACTATCTCAACAGATTCACCACCTACAGACTGTTCTACAGCAAACACAGGTACGGTTCTAGCTACAATGAGTCTACCTGCTGACTTTATGCAAAACCCAGCGAGCGGCGTAGTGCAACTCTCAGGCACTTGGCAGGACCTTTCTGCAGATGCAAGTGGTACAGCAGGACACTTCAGAGTTTTCGACAGCACAGGTACTACGTGTCATATGCAAGGTACTATTACAGCTACTTCAGGTGGCGGTGACATGGAACTTGATAACACAAACATCGCGGTCGGTCAGCAGATCCAAATTACAGCGTTTACAATTACTGCCGGTGGTGCATAAAAGGACTAGTTAAATGTCCGCAAACGGAGTATTCGCAGCCGCGCTTGGATTTACTCTTGATGGTGAAGGCGATGTAAAGATTGTAGCAGAGTCGTATGGCGCTGTTAATAATCCAATCACTCCTACTTTCCAAGGGTCAGCAATTAATATCGTAGATGGCCAGCTTAACAGCAGCCTTGACTTTAGTCTCTATGCAGAATCTAAGGTCCGCGTTGGCGCGTTTGCTAGTACCGTAGATTACACAGCAGCTGCTTCAGGTAAAACTCTCGTAAATGGCGGAGCTAATAATCTAATTATTAGTTTCTCTCCAAGCGGTACTGAAGGCGATATCATTGTTGAAGGCGAAGCAGCACCAGTAGGAACCATTACATTTGGAGTCGCTGCATCTGCAGGCGTTCTTGCTGCTGCAACTTCTCAACCTATTACTGAATTTACATCTTCTAGTGCAGGCGAAGTAATTGTTAAGGGTATTGCTAATGTACCTCTTGATTTTACTACAAATCCACAGACAGAAGGCGATGTTCTTGTAGAGGACACTGGAGCCGGAGCTGCGATTGGATTTACTCTTGATGGTGAAGGCGATGTAATCATTACAGGTGGAGCAGCAGCCACGTTTAATATTACAAATGAATTTGCAGGCAGACATGTTTATCCTATATTCCCCAAAGCTAACAATGAAATATCATTTACGCTAGCTTCGACGGGCCAACTACCAAACCACGGTAGATTAAATCTTTCATACTCATTTGATTTCTCAGGTAGACTTGCCCAGTTTAGTTTAGGCGACGGAGGCGGTTCTATTGGATTCACCTTTAAAGGTAAGGGTGTTAATGTTACAGAACACATATACAGCAGAGATGGTGTAAATGGATTGGCGTTTATTGGAAACGGATATAACGGTGTTACCATAAACCAACCTGATAACGGTGTTAAATTGTTAGCCAATGGCACTACTGATGTAAAACTACTACGTTAGTAGTTTAATAAATAAAAGTAAAATACTCGGAGAAAAGCGCAATGGCAGCTACTTTTTACATAAAGCAGAATGATACGGCACCATCTATTGAAGCTGTCTTAACAGACTCGAACGATAGAGCTAGATCGCTGGCAACAGCATCTGCGGTTAGATTTCATATGAAAAGAGAAAACGGCGCTGTTGTGATATCAGCTGGCACAGGTTCTATTGTGAATCCTGGAAAGGGAATCGTGAAGTATGAATGGCAGTCCGGTGATACAAAAAATGTTGGTACACATACTGCGGAGTTTGAAGTTGAGTATTCTAACGGGCAGATAGAAACATTTCCCAACTCGAGCTATATCAAGGTAATTGTTAAAGGCGAGTTGGCGTAAGGGGATTAAATATGGCACAGCCAACATCAAGAGAAGAATTCACAGAATATGTCCTAAGAAAAATTGGTGCGCCGGTCATTCAAATTAACGTGTCTGATGAGCAGGTAGAAGATAGAATAGACGAGGCTATTTCTTTTTGGAGAGATTATCATTACAATGGAAGCCAATTAGTTTATCTTAAGCACCAGATTACTCAAGAAGATCAAGACAACGGATATATTACACTACCTCAGAAATTGCTAGGTATTCAGAAGGTATTTGATATTGGATCATCTATTTCTTCGGGCACAGGCATGTTTAATGTTAACTATCAGTTTGTACTTAATAACGTAAGAGACATTACTGGATACGACGTTTCATCGTATTACATGACTATGCAGCATATTGAATTTATGGCTGAGATTCTAGTAGGTAGACCTCTTATTAGATATAATAAACATATAAACAGATTGTATATTGATGCAGACAAAAGCAGAACTACTGTAGGGAACTATATCATTATAGAAGCTTACGACGTAATCGATGAAGATTTCTATGAAGAAGTTTGGACAGATCGTTGGCTGCAAAACTATTCTGCTGTTCTTGTAAGAGAGCAATGGGGTTTGAATCTTACTAAATTTAATAACATGCAACTTGTTGGCGGTGTTTCATTTAATGGAGAGCAAATTCTGGCGGAGGCACGAGAAGAAAGAAGAGCGATGGAAGAAGATGCCATTTCCTCGCTTCAACCACTAACGTACAACTTTATTGGATAAATCATGGCCACCAATGTTTTCTTCAGAAACTACGATAATTTCAACGAACAGAACTTAATCGACGATCTTGTTATCGAGTCGATTCAGATCTATGGCCTTGATCTTATCTATGTTACGAGATCTATCCAAGGTGAGGATAGCATCTTTAATGAAGACGATATGCCGTTGTATGATGAAACATTTAACTTCGAAGCTTATGTTAAAAATGTTGATGGATTTGAAGGTGAAGGCGATTTCCTATCTAAGTTTGGTCTTGAGATTAGAGACTCCGTTACCTTTACTGTTGCTATTCGTACATTTGAAAGATTTGTTACTAAAGAAGATCAAAATAAAGTACGACCTCTTGAAGGCGACATTATATTCTTCCCACTTAATCAGAAGATGTATGAGATTAAATTTGTTGAGCACGAGAGCGTATTCTATCAATCAGGCGCATTACAAGTATATGACCTACGCTGTGAATTAATCGAAGCATCAGGACAAAGATTCGATACTGGTATTCCTGATATTGATGATTACTTTACAATTAACAATATGGATGTTACAACGACCTCTAGATCTACCCTTACGGCCGTTTCCAACACATCAAACTCATTCGCTGATAACCTATACATTGAACAGGCTGCAGACGATATTTTAGACTTCTCTGAAACAGACCCGTTCAGTGAAGTACTTGATATTCAGGATTCATAAAAATGGCAATAGCAAATTACTTCTATAATCAAACAACAAGAAAATATGTTGCCCTGTTCGGTACACTCTTTAATCAATTAAAGATTAAAAGAACAACCAACGATGGAACTGCATCACAAGATATCATTGTGCCTCTTTCCTATGCTCCATTCCAAAAAGTATTGGCAAGGGTACAGCAAGACGCGAACCTTCTTAATAGTAGAAGAGCGGCAATTCAATTGCCTCGCATGTCTTTTGAAATTACAAATATGTTCTACGATCCTTCTCGTAAGATAAGCACTACAAGAAAAGTCTACACAACAAGCGCAGAAGATAATGAAGACAATAGAAGCATTCTTTATTCTCCTGTTCCGTATAATTTAGACTTCTCTTTGTACATCATGACAAAGTATTCTGAAGATGCTACAAAGCTTCTCGAGCAAATCATTCCATTCTTTACACCTGATTGGACTGTAACTGCAAGAATGATGGATGATATTGATCCAGTTGATATTCCTGTTGTTCTAAACGGTATTACCGTAGAAGAACTATATGAGGGTGATTTTGACACTCGCCAATCTGTTCTCCATACTCTTTCCTTTACACTCAAAGGTTGGTACTTTGGACCAGTCAAAGAGAAGAAAGTCATTAAATTTGTTGAAGCTAATCTATCATCATCTACCGCAACAGACGCTGAGTTCCAAGAACAAGTGCAAGTATATCCAGGCCTAAATCTTGATGGAAATCCTGTCACGCAGCCAATTGCTGCTGCACAAGGAGTTGCAACAATCGCAAATGGAGGAGTTTCTGGAGTTGCAGTTATAAGTGATGGTGAAGGATATGACGCTAACAACCTTCCCGGAGTTGCAATTACTCCTGCTTCTATCGTAACGGCAACAGCATCAGCAACAGTTATAAACGAGCTCATTACTTCTATAAACCTAACGGATACTGGTGGATACTATTCAACAGTTCCAAATGTTTCTATTTCAAATCCAGATGGGCCTGCTCAGCTGCCGGAAGCCACGGCTAATGTAAATGCTGGCATAATTGATTCTCTCGCGCTTACTGAGGGCGGAAGATACTATGCATTGCCCCCAACAGTTACTATTGCTCCGCCTCCATCTAACTCGCCTGTATTTAAATTTGGAGATGACGCGCTTTATCATCCGTCTAATCCTACCACAACAACAACACTTGGAAATCCGAGTTCAGACATAGATACTGGAGCAGATGACGGCTTTGCTCTTGAGTTTTGGTTCTATCCATTCAACGCTATCGGAAACAGAGTAATTCTATGGGGTGATAGATGGAAGGTGTGGTACAATTCATCAGCAGTGATTTACTCGTTTGGACCGAACAATATTTCATTAAACCAGCCTTTAAACATGAATCAGTGGAATCATATTCGCATTGAACATGTTAACGTTCTGGCAAGAATTACAGTAAACGGAGTTGTAAGTAATTTACAAAGTCCAGGTGGTGGAGCTATTAATAGAACTTTCCAAGTTATCAGAGCAGGTGCCGATCCAGCTCCTTCTAGTTCTATCGCATCAACATCTGTGAATGATGGTTTTTACGGCGCTATCGATAATGTTACTTTTGATGCCATTACAGAAATTACTGCAAACACAGTAATACCAACAGTTGCTTCTACTGGTAGTTTTGCAGAATATAATTTTGACAAAGATCTTGCAACAGCAAATGCTACTGTAACAGATGGCGAAGTTACTGCAGTTAATCTTATAACAAGCGGTTCAAACTACAATTCTCCACCTGATGTCTCTTTCAGCGCTGCAACAGGAAGCCCAAGCGATTATGCTGCTACCGCAACTGCTAATGTTAACAATGGTGTGGTTGATAGCATAACTGTTACTGACGCCGGAAAGTTTTATGTGAATCCAGTAATTACAATAGATCCTCCTGCATCTAACACAGCTACAGCGACGGCTGCTGTCGATGTTAACGGAAATATAAGTAGTATTACAATAACAAATGCTGGTAAGGGTTACCTTACGGCTCCATCCGTTACGATAGAAGCCCCAGCAAACAACACTATTTGGTATCAAGATATTGAAGAAGACGACGACTGGGGTGTCATTAGTGTAGTGGTTGATTATGAGGAATAAAGAATGTCAGATGATAGAATTGCTCAAAGCCTAGGGTTAACTCCTCTTAAAGAAGTTAAAGAGGAAGAAAACACCGCTCCTACGATAATAGAAGAACCGACTCCTCCTGCGATTGTTAGCGAGGGCGATGACGAGAATCTTCGTGATTTAGAGCAGGTACGACAAAATATACAAGGTGTTATGGAAACAGGTGAAGAAGCAATGAGAGAGATGCTTGAGATTGCAAAACAATCAGAACAGCCAAGAGCATTCGAAGTTGTTTCTACATTAATGAAAACTATGCTAGATGCTAACAAAGACTTTGCGGATATTTCAACTAAGAAGAAGTTTGCAAAAGAAGAATTAGACGCTCCAAAGCAGCAAGAAACAAATATTACAAATAACAATCTAATAGTATCAACAGCAGATCTTCTAAAAATGATTAAAGGCGACAACGATGTTTGAATTGATGAAAGGTTACCTCGGTAACACTAATCTAAAACGCGTCGGAGAACAGCTTGAGTGGACACCTGATCTTCTTAAAGAGTATATGAAGTGCGCAGACGATCCTATTTACTTTGCAAAAGAATATATTAAGATTGTTCACGTTGATAGAGGATTAGTTCCTTTTGAAATGTATGATTATCAAAAAGAAATAGCCAACAAAATCTTTAACAATCGTAGAGTTGCAGTTCTTACAGCTCGTCAGTCCGGTAAAACAACAACAGCAGTTGCAGTAATTCTTCATTACATATTGTTTAATGAATTTAAAACAGTAGCTATTCTCGCAAACAAAGGAGATGCCTCCAGAGAGGTTATGGCACGAGTTAAGTTGGCTTATGAAGCACTACCTAAGTGGCTACAGCAGGGCATAGAAGAGTGGAATAAGGGCAATATAGCATTAGAAAACGGGTGTCAGGTGCTAGCTGGTACTACATCTTCTAGCGCAATTCGTGGTAAATCTGTTAACTTTCTATATCTAGACGAGGTCGCCTTCATCGAGGGATATGATGAGTTCTTCGCTTCAGTATATCCAACTATTTCATCCGGTGAATCTACAAAGCTTTTGATGACCTCTACGCCCAATGGTTTAAATCACTTTTGGAAAACGTGCAAAGGTGCAGAAGAAGGAACAAACGGTTATCAATTCATTAAAGTTATGTGGAATGATGTTCCTGGTCGAGGTGAAAAATGGCGCAAGGAAACAATGGAATCGCTTGACCATGATCAAGAAAAGTTCGAACAGGAATATTGTTGTGAGTTCTTAGGATCTTCTGGTACTTTGATATCAGGATCTAAACTTAAAGAAATGTATCCAGAGCAACCTATTTTAAAGAACGAAGGATTCATACAATATAAAAGACCTGAAGAAGGCAGAAACTATGTTATCACTGCTGACGTTGCAAGAGGAAAGGGTCTAGACTATTCTACATTTAATATTATAGATACTACAGAAATGCCTTACCAACAAGTAGGTGTCTTCAGAGATAACTTAATAGGACCGGTCGACTATGCATCGGTATTGTTTAGAATTGGTAAGCTTTACAATGAAGCTGCAGTTCTAATAGAAATAAATGACATCGGAGAACAAGTATCCGATGTTCTTTTACTTGATTACGGATATGAGAATTTGCTTTATACCGCGAATAATGGAAGAAGCGGAAAAGTTCTAACTGGGGGTTTTGGTAAACGAGTTGATAATGGAATTAGAACTACAAAACTTGTAAAAGGAATAGGTTGTTCAATGATCAAGATGTTGATCGAACAAAACCAACTTATTATTAAAGATTATGATACCATTCAAGAATTGAACCGTTTTTCTAAGAAAGCTAATTCATTCCAAGCTGAGCCTGGATTTCATGACGATCTTGTTATGAATCTAGTTATTTTTGCATGGATGACTGAACAGCCTTATTTCAAAGACTTAACGGACATAAATACTTTAATCAAACTTAGAGAAAAAACAGATGAGCAAATTGAAGAAGAAATGTTACCGTTTGGATTTGTTGATGATGGTGATAATACACCGGGTTTTTGGGACGACGACGGCCTTAGATTATGAGCTCTTAATCAAATAGTCATTTTTATAAATAGAAACAGTGATATACGAAAAACAAAAAACGCGTTTCTAAATACATAAAGGAGAAAAATATGGCTTTTTCCGTAAGTCCTTCCGTTATTGTTCGCGAAGTGGATGCGAGTGCGGCGGTACCAGCCATCGCAACACCACCTGCAGCAATCACTGGGATCTTCCAATGGGGCCCAGTAAACGACCCAATTCTAATCACAACAGAAGATGAATTAGTAGATCGCTTTGGTGCACCTACTTCAGATAATTATGAAACATGGTTTGCTGCTGCAGACTTCCTTTCATATTCAAATGCATTGTATGTTGTTCGTGCTGATAATGGCTCAACAAAAGCGGATCACACGAAAGTAGTGCTCGACGGTAATAATGACATTATCGTAGCTCAAACAAATTACGGTGTATTCCAAGCAGCCCATGTGGGTTCGCGTGGTAATGACCTAGAAGTCGCATACGTTAGCGCCGATGGATATCAAACAGACATCGCAGGTGTAGGCGATATAACCGCAAACAGACCTTCAAATACACAAATCGCTCAAGAGTTTAGTTTTAACTCTAACAGTGTTGTAATTGAAGTTGCAAATACTGCTCAGCTTACTGGTGTTTCAGCAGGCGATGTTCTTACAGTAGGTAACGCTTCTGTAGGTTATGCCGAAATGCAAGTTGCTACATTCACAGAAGCATCAATCACAAATGCTGGCGCAAACACTGATCCAGCTGCTACGGATGATGATTTTGTAGAATACTATCGCTACACAATCACGTTTAGCAATAGATATCCACTAGCTGAAGAAAACCTTAATAAGGTAAGCTTCGTTAAAAAGTGGAAGCACGCAAATCTATTTGGTAAAGCACCAGATGCAGGATCCCTGCATATTGGAGTAATCGATGCAGGTGGCGGAATCACAGGAACTGCTGGTACAGTTCTTGAAAGATTTGAAAACGTTTCATCATCTGTAAATGCTACACTTCCACAGGGTACATCAAACTACTACAAAACAGTTATCGACAACTTCTCAAAGTGGGTAGATGTTGCTAATACTGCGCCGATTGGTACTGCATCTACAAGCATCTCTAAATACGAGAGACTAGGTCAAACAGCAACTGGTACTGTAGGTTCAGATGCACAGACAGAGTCAAATGCTTCATTGGCTGCATACGGTTTTGCTGTAGATACTCTAAAGAACTCAAACGAAATTGACATCAGCTCAGTTATCGTAGGTAAGAGTGACGATTCTGCACAAAGAGCAAACTACATTCTATCAAACGTTGTAGAAACTAGAAAAGACTGCGTAATGTACGTGTCTCCTTCTAAAGAATCAGTGGTTGATGAACTTAAAACAAACACTAAGCTTACAAATGTAATCGCACACAGAAACAAGATTCAAAACAGCTCATACGCATTTATGGATTCTGGTTATAAGTATCGTTACGACAAGTATAATGACGTATATCGTTATACACCACTATGTGGCGATATGGCAGGTCTAGCATCTCGTGTAGAAACTTGGGAATCACCAGCGGGCTTCCGCAAAGGATTGATTAAGAATGTTATCAAACTAGCATTCAACCCAAGCAAACCACAAAGAGATCAGCTATATAGCTCAGACATTAACCCAGTAATGGCTCAAGCTGGTTCAGGCATCATGCTCTTCGGAGACAAAACAATGCTTGGTCAAGCATCAGCATTCGATCGTATCAATGTACGTCGTCTATTCATTGCTGTGGAGAAATCTATTGCTACTGCAGCTGAGAGCTTCTTGTTCGAACTAAATGATGAGTTTACGCAAACTCAGTTTAGAAATATTGTCGATCCATTCTTACGTGACATCCAAGGTCGTAGAGGTATTATCGACTTTAGAGTTATTTCTGACTCGAGAGTGAACACTCCTGAAGTGATTGACCAAAACAAATTCCGCGCAAGCATCTTTATCAAACCAGCACGTTCTATCAATGTTATCGAACTTACCTTCGTAGCAACAAGAACGGGTGTTGAGTTTGACGAGATTGTTGGTCAGTTAACGTAATAAATAGATTAAAAAGGAGAAAAGATAATGGCATTCAATATCAACCAGTTCAAATCAGAACTCGTCGGTGGCGGTGCACGTCCTACGCTTTTCCAATGCCAAATCACTAACCCGATTTCACCAGCAGCAGACATTAAAGTACCATTTATGGTACGAGCTGCTGGGATTCCGGAATCAGTTGTAGGCCAATTTGTCGTACCATACTTTGGGCGCCAAGTTAAATACGCAGGTGATAGAGTATTCGCGGATTGGACAGTCACGGTCATTAACGATGAAGACTTTGCTATCAGAAACGCAATGGAAGCTTGGTCTAACGCAATCAACTCGCACGATTCAAATACTAGGGCATTGCCACAGGACTACAAATCAACTGGACAAATTACACAGTTCAGTAAGGACGGTAGTCCTCTACGTACTTATATCTTCGAAGGCATGTATCCAATTACAATTGATGGTATCGCGATGGATTGGCAGCAAACTGACTCAATCGAAGAATTTAATGTTACATTCCAGTATGATTTGTGGAGAGTTGAAGGCAATACCGGCATCCCCACTACTTAATTCTATATAATGAAGGAATAACCCTGTGAAGATATTTGGCTTTGAAATAAAAAGAGAAGGCGAAGAGGACGACGTAAAGCAACCCGTCTCCTTCGCCGAACCTATTAACACTGACGGTGCGATTACCGTCGGCAATGCTATGGGCGGGTTCTATAGCACACTTCTTGATATGGAAGGTGCTGCTAAAAGTGAATCAGAACTCATAACAAGATATAGAAACGTTGCAGCACAGCCCGAACTTGCTCAAGCAGTCGATGAGATTGTAAACGAAGCGATCGCGGTTGACACTGACAGCGAAGTAGTTCAAATTGTCCTTGACGATACAGATCTACCTGATAAAGTAAAAGATAGAATTATAAAAGAATTTGAAGACATTCTTACTCTTTTTGATTTCAGCGCTAATTCTTACGACATTTTCCAAAGATTTTATGTCGATGGTAGATTAAACTATCATGTTATCATTGACAACGACAACTTAAAAGAAGGAATCAAAGAGCTACGATATGTAGATCCTCGTAAACTAAAGCTTATCAGAGAAGTTGATAAGAAAGGTAAAGACGAGCATTCTGGCATTCCTGTTAAAAAAGTAAAGAATGAGTACTATATGTACTCAGAAAATGGCTTTACTTCAGAAGCAAATACACCTAATGGTTCTGGTACTCAAGGCTTTAAGATTGCAAAAGACTCTGTTGCAAGAGTTACTTCTGGACTAATGAATGAAAACAATTCTCTGGTCCTTTCATATCTGCACACGGCTATTAAACCTTTAAACCAGCTAAGGATGCTTGAAGATGCGACAATCATTTATACTCTTACGAGAGCTCCTGAAAGACGAATCTTCTACATTGACGTTGGCAATTTACCTAAATCGAAAGCTGAGCAGTATCTAAGAGATATGATGATCCGCCATAAGAATAAGTTGCAATACAACTCTTCTACTGGTGAAATCAGCGATTCTCGTAAAATGATGACTATGACTGAAGATTTCTGGTTCCCACGTCGTGGTGGTGAAAGATCTACTGAGGTTGATACATTGGCGGGCGGTACTGCTCAAGCACTGAGCACAGATGAGAATCTGCAGTACTTTCAACGTAAACTTTATAAGTCGTTAAAGGTTCCACTATCTCGTCTTGAGCCAGAAACAATGTACTCATTTGGACGAGTTTCAGAAATTACTCGTGATGAATTGAAGTTTTCTAAATTTGTAAAGCGCTTAAGATCTCGCTTTTCAACTTTATTTACTCATGTTCTTGAGAAGCAAGTAGTTCTAAGAGGACTTATGACTCCTGAAGAATTTGCCGAGATTAAGAACTTCATTCGTTATGACTTCGTTCAAGATAACTATTTCGAAGAACTAAAACAAGCTGAGATTATCAAAGAGCGTATGGCAACACTTCGTGACGTTGAGGATCATGTTGGTGTTTACTATTCTCGCGAATGGGTAATCCGTAATGTTCTTATGATGTCTGAAGAAGAAATGAAAGAGATGAAAGAGCAGATCGACCAAGAGACAAAAGAAGCACCTGAAGAAGTGCCAGACGAGCCTCAAGAATCAGTCAAGTCCTCGAATAACATAATTGAATAAATAAATTACAAATAAATACAAATAAATTAAAACCAGGAGAACAGAAATGAAATCCTTTAAACAAATGATGGCAGAGGTAGCAGAGCCAAAGAGCCCAGAAGAAAAGCGCTTTAAGGATCAGCATGTCATTCAAAAATTCGATCATCCGGCTGCAGAAGATAGCCAATTTACTGGTGAAATTACTGGTAAAACAAAGCAGAAGCGTCTCGCCGATCAAGAAGGTGATGCGAATTATGACAAAGCCTATTCTCAAAGAAAAAATGGCACAGCCAAGCTTGAATCTGTAGAAGAGGAAGCTGATCAGCTCGATGAGATCTCAAAAAAGTTGGCAGGTCGTTATATTAAAAGGGCGCAAATGGATACAGCTCATGCTGGTGACCAAATCGCAACAGGAAGTATGGGACAAGCGGGTGCATCTCCTGATGTTAAAAAAGGTTATGAGAAGCAACGCCAAAAAGGTATTTCTAAACTCATTCGTCGTCGTGCAGGAACAAGAGATGCTGTTGCTAAACTAACAGGAACTGCGAGAGTTAACGCAAAAGAGGAAGTCGAGCTTTCAGAAAATCCTATGGAAGAAAAGCCAATGATGATGAATGCTCTGCGTGCTATGTCACATAATATGCAAGGTATCGCAAAGTATGTCCAGTCAACAAATGATCCAGAAGAATGGTTTCAAAACAAATTAGCTGGTGTTGCTAAGGAAATGCAAACTCTTTATAGCTATGCAACTGCTGAAACAATGACAGGTATGGCTACTGAAGAAACTGTTGTTGAAAATAAACCAGCTTCTATTATTAAAAAACTTGCTAAAGCATCAGCATCTTCTGAAAAAGGCAAAAAGGCAGTTACTTTGAAAAAAGCTCCTTGGGAGAAAAAAGAAGAAACAGAATTAACTGACGAAGAATTATCTGCAAAGCAAAAGAAAATTGACCGTAATAAGAATGGTAAAATTGATGGGCATGACTTAGCAATGCTTCGTAAAAAAAAGAATGAAGAAGTAGCGCTTGATGAAGCTGTTAAACAAGGAAACATGAAACTGAGAGATGGCTCTTCAGTTAAAGTTTCAAAACAAGATGCGGGTCTTATTAATCAAATGATGAACGACCTGAACTCTGTAAACCGTCGTAAGATGGAAAAAGTCATGATGAATGATAAAGCAGGATTCGAAGAAATTGTAGGGTTCGCGAGAGAAGCTCTTTAATGGCTTGGAGCGAGCTTTCTAAGAACTATTATGACGCCCAGTAGTTTTTTTATAAATAGACAAGATAGATATAACAAGGATATAAAAAGATGAGACTGATTACTGAAGTTACCGAAGAAGCACAAGTTGCCGTCGAAATGAATGAAGAGACTGGTAAGAAGTCTTACTTCATCGAAGGTATCTTTATGCAAGGTGATATCAAAAACCGTAATGGGCGTATCTATCCTACACAGACTCTTGAAAAAGAGATGGTTCGTTATCAAACAGACTTTATTGAAACCAAGCGTGCGCTTGGAGAACTTGGGCACCCAGATGGTCCTACAATCAATGGTGATAGAGTATCACACCTTATCACTGAGATGAAAAGAGATGGATCAAACTTTGTTGGTAAAGCTAAAGTTCTTGGCACACCAATGGGTAACATTGTAAAAGAATTTATGGATGAAGGCGTAAAAATCGGCGTTTCGACACGCGGCCTTGGTTCTGTAAAACCAACTAAAGATGGTATTATGGAAGTACAAAACGATTTTCACCTTGCAACTGTAGATATTGTTACTGATCCTTCTGGTCCTAACTGTTTCGTTAACGGCATTATGGAGAATACTGAATACTACTACGATATTGCTTCTGGACACTGGAGAGTTCAAGAATCAATTGAGCAAGTAATTGAAGAGATCCAAGAAGAAGTTGAAAAACAAGTAAGAAGAGTTGTCCATCGCGTTGATGAATCTACGGCAGCACGACTGTTCGAACGCTTTGTGAATTCACTTAGAAGTTGAGAATTGTATAAATAATACTCATATAGCAGATCCAATGAAAAAGAGGAGAGAACATATGTCAAATGAGCTAGACGAAAAGTTCGTTGCCGACCACTCAGGTGGAGAAGGTGTTCCAGCAGCAGAAGTTGCGGACGCAGTCTCTGGAGCCGGTGGCACGATTAAAAAGAAGAAAGCAGACGTAAAGAAAAAAGTTGATGCGTCCGCCGAAAAAATTTCTACACCTACACCAGGTATGAAAGAAGAAGCTGAAGCCGAAGAAGTGGTAGAAGAAGTTATTGAGATTGAAGAATCAATTGAAACTATCTTCGAAGGCATGGACCTAACTGAAGAATTCAAAAATAAAGTAACTTTGGTGTTCGAAGCGGCTGTTAACGAAGCTGCCACGAAGAAAACTGAAGCGGCTGTTGCTGAGCATGTCGAAAGACTTGAAACAGAAATGAGCGAGTCTGTTGATACTTCAGTAAACAACATTGTTGAAAATCTTGACTCATACCTCGACTACGTAGTAGAAGAGTGGATGAAAGAGAATGAGGTTGCTATCGAAGCCGGTATTAAGGTTGAAATGGCAGAATCATTAATGACAGGCTTGCGTGGATTGTTTGAAGAGCACAACATCGAAGTTGATGACGAAACAGTCAATATTGTTGAAGGCTTGGAAGCAGAGGTTGGCGAAGCAAAAGCTACTGCTAACAAAGCAATCAACGAAAACGTAGAGTTGTCAAAAGAAATCGCTTCTCTTAAAGCAGAGCGCATCTTCGACGAAATGACCGAGGATCTTACACTTACAGAAAAAGAAAGATTCAAAGTATTGTCGGAAAAGCTAGACGTCTCTGATGTTGAAGAGTACTCAGACAGCTTATCTACACTTAAGGAATCATTCTTCAAGAAGAAGACTCCGGTTGTAGAAGAAGTTGCGAGCGAAGATGAAGAAGAGATTATTACAGAAGAAACAGTAGTTAAGAGACCAGTTTCTGACTATTCATCTGTAAATGCTCTAGTTGAGGCTCTTAACGCAAGATCAACGAAATAGTAATGAAACTTTAACTTTTATAAATACATCCAGAGACTTTATTAAAACAAGGAGATAGAAATCGATGGCACAGTCAAACTATCAAGCACTTGTGGAAAAGTGGGGCCCAATCCTTGAGCACGATTCTTTTTCACCTATCAAAGACAACCACAAGAAAGCGGTAACTGCCACTATTCTTGAAAACACAGAGAAAGCATTGCTAGAATCTGGCGACCGTCAGATGTCAATGAGCTCTCTACTTACAGAGGCACCTGCAAACGACGCAGGTACAGGCGGTTTTGGTGCAGGTTCAACAGCAGGCGGTCCAACTGCCGGTTATGACCCAGTACTTATTTCACTTGTACGTCGCGCAATGCCAAACTTGATCGCGTATGACATTGCTGGCGTTCAGCCAATGACAGGCCCAACAGGCTTGATCTTTGCAATGCGTTCACGTCAAACATCACAAGCTGGTGCTGAAACATTCTACAATGAAGCAGATACTACATTCGCAGGTGCAGGTACACAAGCAGGTACTATCCCAGCAACTGATTCAGCGAATACTTCGTTGTTCAATACAGGTGCAGGCATGGGTACAACTGAAGCTGAAGCACTTGGTGACGGTAACGGCACAAACTTCGCAGAGATGGCGTTCTCAATCGAGAAAGTATCAGTAACTGCGAAATCAAGAGCGCTAAAAGCAGAGTACACAACTGAATTGGCACAAGACTTGAAAGCAGTTCACGGTCTTGACGCTGAAACAGAATTGGCGAACATTCTACAGTCTGAAATCCTCGTGGAAATCAACCGTGAATTGGTTCGTACAATTTACTCAACAGCTAAAACAGGTGCAGCAGGTACAGCATCTGCAGGTACTTTCGACCTTGACGTTGACGCAAATGGCCGTTGGTCAGTTGAGAAATTCAAAGGTTTGATGTTCCAAATCGAGCAAGAAGCGAATGCTATCGCAAAAGGTACACGTCGTGGTAAAGGTAACATGGTTATCTGTTCTTCAGACGTTGCTTCAGCGTTGCAGATGGCCGGTGTACTTGATTACACACCAGCAATTGCAGGTAACTCACTAGAAGTAGACGACACAGGAAACACTTTCGCAGGTGTTCTTAACGGTCGTTACAGAGTGTATATTGACCCATATGCAGGCAGCAACTACATGGTTGTTGGTTACAAAGGTTCAAGCGCATTCGACGCAGGCTTGTTCTACTGCCCATACGTTCCACTACAGATGGTACGTGCAGTTGGTGAGAACAGCTTCCAGCCAAAAATCGGGTTTAAAACTCGCTACGGCATGGTTGCAAACCCATTCGCAGAAGGTACAAATAAAGGTTTGGGTGCTCTTACAGCACAATCAAACGAGTACTACCGTGCGGTACGAGTTACAAACTTGTTCTAAGGTTAATAAAAAGAAGTCGGGTCAACCGAACGAAACTGGGGAGCTTTTTAGCTCCCCTTTTTTATTATGTGAATTAGCTGTTTAGCAATAATCTTTATTTTTCATTTTATCAATCCCACAAATTTTCGTAATATTTTCCAAACAGTTTGAAACCGTTTGTCATACGCTTTTGGTGCGCTTTGCGACCTTCATTGTCGACGAAGCGCGCAAAGCGTCCGTCAAGTAATTCAGACGAATCGTCTACACATTCGCTATAGTAATCAGATTCCCAATCATTGCGGGCCTTTTGTTCAAACGCCCAGATCATTTCGCCAAGAACCCAGTCCCAGCGCAAGTGATGATTGCTGTCAGTGTCATATTCATTTTCTTTAGGCTTTGCATTGGTACTACGTAGTTCTTCCGGAACATCTTCGTCATCAACCCAAGGAGAGCCATGTTTAGTAGCCTTGAGCTGTACTAGCATAGGAAGAATGATAGGAGCAAGAGTGTGATCCATACTCCAGGTGTCATACTTGTCAATGCGAACCTTGATTTTTTGATCACTGCGTCTGTCTATGATTTGATTAATAGTAATATTATAAAGCCACTGCAAACCATCTTCAAGCTTTTCTAGGAGATGCTCAAACTTAGTGCTGCTTTCTTTCCACTGCACTCCGTATTTTTTATCCATGTATCGATCATGGACGTAGCTTACCCATCGATATCTATACGGGCCGATATAGACTTTCATTTAAAAATTCTCCAGTTGTGAGGAAGTCTAATACGAGATTAATAGCAAGGTCAAGGCCTTCCGCAGAAAGCTCTATATCATTTCTTTCAATTGTCATATCAAAAGCAAAGGCAACATCTTCGTATGTGGCATTTGTGTAAATTTCATCATAGTCCCAGTATGTGACCGTAAAGGTTACGCCATCAACTCGCATATAAAATAGCATACTATCATCACCACCGTCGGTATTAAGTATTGCTGTTGTCATGACGTATCTCCTTTTGTTGTATTGGTTATACAACAATCAAACAGAGATGTAAACTCCTAAATTCACCTTTCATATTATTGTTTGATAATCCAATCCATATCAAGTTGCTCTTAGCATTTTTGGGCAGTCCAAAGCACTGCACATATAACTCTGGTTGTAAGTAAAATCCATTCCACATTTTCGACACACATTCGAAGAAGTCTGAGTAGGAATAGAACTGTCTTTTATCATCAAATATTGGATAATCCACTCAAGGTCACGTTCAATCTTATCCAGTCTACGAATATACTCTTCCTTGTCACTCATTTGATAATCCAATCCATATTCATAAAATCAGTATCTTCTGGCATCAGTTCCCATCCAAGGTCTTTTAGTTGAGTCAAGGTAGGTGCAATATTCATTCGAACGATATACGACTCTTTACGGCATTGATAGCACGAGCCAGAAGAGCCATAGAAGTAAAAGTAATCATCACTTTCATCCACTCTAACAATACCGCTATTCATGCGCCATGAGTTACCAGTAGTGTATCCACCACTTGTCCCAACAAGAACGCGGTAGTGCGGATCAGTCTCAGAAGGCGATTTAACAATCACCCAGTTATCGCATTTGTACATCGTATCACTCATTTCACAATCCCTCATAGCTAATTGTTCGTCCGGTGTCCTCATAGATCATTGACCATCCACAGCCATATGCGGGAACAACTTCCACAAACTGCGGCATTTGATTATCATCCTTAGGACCATGGCCACCAGTCAAGAAATATGCTCCGCTCATCTCTGGAGTTGCGTGTTTATAGCGGTCACGCTCACGCTGATAGATATCAAGACCTTTGCGCAGTTTTTCGTTTTCTGCTTCCAGTTCTGCCATGACGATCAGGTCATCAACCAGACTCTTTACCCATTCGACCTGCTCCTCCAGCTCAGCCTCAAGCTCCTCAATGCGGGCAATAAGCAGTATGTTATCACGCTCTGCCTGCTCAAGCTCTGCCGTGACCTCTTGCAGCGCGTCACAGAGCCTCTCTATCTCGTCGAGCTGCTGGTTGATTGCGTGTGTGTTTCCGTCAGTCATTCTAGTTCTCCATCCATCCATCTTGAGCGCTCGTCAAGTGGTAGATGATAGAGTCTACCAAGTCTGGTTCACCTGTAAAGGCAATTGCTAAAATAGCTATTACTATGATAAAGGCGGCGTTATCACTCATCTGTCATCTCCACAAATTTGCCATCTACAATTTTCATATATTTTGCTGGAGTACTCAAGTCTCCAACTCGTCTGAAGTATGCACGACCACCATCAACAGCACAGTTGCCTACTTGGCGATAGTCGTGCCGGTGCTGCGAATACTCCCAACCATCAGGACCTTCAACCATGCCAAATTCTGCTTTTTCAATCTTATCGGCATTGGTGATAAAAATTTGTGGATCAACTTCAGCTAATCTGAATGCTAGATATATACCAAAATAGCGATTGCCAAACTCAGGATGAGGTGTTTCACGATAGAAAATATCCATAGCCTGCGCTTCTGATTGGATAGCAGAAGTGCAAACATATGATACAGGAACACCGTCTTTTTCAGAATACAGTTCGCATACACGCTTCGTGTCAAGGATTGATGAGTGTTTGATGTTCATTGTACTTCTTTCACTTTGATTTCATTTTCGGCTACCATATACCAGTCAGGAGCAGAACCTTCTGTATTCTGGGAGTTGATTCTGTCTTGGAGTATTAACTCTTAAACTACCTGCCTGTTCTGGAGGTAAACTATCCAAGAACTTCATTATTTTAATACCATTTTGCGTGGCAAGTACATCAGCATATTCGTCTTTAACTGACTGCGGTACGTCAACATCAGCAAATGCCATGTCAAACCGTTTAACAAATTTGATGATCATTTCTCTTCTCCAACCATTTCTTCATAACGCTGTTTTAGATTGTTAAGCATAATCCAAGTTGCAGTACCTCTTGCGGCTTGGTTACCCCAAGCTCGGACCATGCCTTCTGGCTTGTCGCTATGTTCCAAAATGTAGTTAGCCCATTTTACGCCATCGGCAAGTGATATGGATTGATTTGACATGTTATATCTCCTTATGATATAACTGTTATACCACATAGAAATATGGCTGTAAACACCTATTTCAAAAAAAGTTTAAGTGTTTTATTATTATCTTGAAGCATAAGGCCACACTCTTTCACATCCATATTGACATATGATCTTCCCTGAGAGTCAATAATCTCTACACGATCAACGTCTGGAAATGCCATGTCAAACATTTTTCCGAGATCACTCGCATTAATTTTATCCGTCATGACCTTTTGGAACCTTATTCCCATATCCATCATATTCCCAATTGCGCAAGGCAGGATCTAAATGCATATCAAGTTTTACTTTTTTATCATCTTCAATCAGTCTCTGCAAATCTTCTCTTCGTCTCTGCAGAGACTCTAGTTTGATTTTTGCTTGGTCAATTTCATGATCTAAATTTTCTAGTTCACCACACATGCTCATCAGCGTTTCCTTATCTTCTCATAAATTGCATATAAAATGGTTCCAGGTTCAGAATCTCGAACTGCCGCACATAAAGCTTCAAGTTCTTCTGGGGTAAGTTCTTTTTCAATAGGATCTTCTTTTACTACTTCATATCCTCTGCTTTTGATTTCTTCGATAAGTTCATCGTCATCCCACTCATCCAAATCAATTTCAAAGTCAACATATTCGCTAATAATCTTCATATTCATAATATCATCCCTTATAAATGTGCGCCAAATACTTCTCAAATTCCGCTACCTTAGCGAGCCTATCTGGCCATAGAATATAATCCTTTTCAGGGTTCTTTTGTAGATTAGTAAGCAATGGCATAATTGCATTGTAGAGCGCATCAAGTCTTCGCTGAGCGTCTTCAGCTTCTTGTTGGCTATCCGCCACAAAATCCATTTGGTCTTCATCAACGGCAGTAAAACCAAAGTCAAAATCTGTCATCATAGTTTTTCCCCTTCAACACTATTCCATTGGTGACAGTAATATCCTTCAATATCATACCCTTGAGTCTGGGCAAATGCATAGCCTATACCTAAGCTATAATTACAATCACCCTCAGTTGCTGTGATATATTCTGGGACGTATGTTCGACAAATCTTTTCAGGCTCATTCATGCCTTGAAGGTAGCACACGAGTAAAATTGGAGTCCACATATTAAATTCCTTTTAACACTTCTTCATAATGGTTTAATTTGTTTCTTATATTTTCACCCTTATGAATAGGTGAATATAGCCACGATTTAAAATTATGTATATTAGATATATCAACTTTTAGTTGATCTCCAATATAATTTTGATTACTACTCAAAACACATTTGGTTTTCCTTAATTCCCAATCAGCTGGCTTCGTATTAGGAGGTAAAGCTGATAAATTTTTAAACGATTCTATAAAATTATATTCAACTGAGACGTCTTCTTGTTCCCACCAACCGACTATAGTTCTTTTCTGGGTTTCAATAAGATTTAGAATAGCGTCATATTTCAAATCAGTCAATAATGAAACTGCTTCTGCCACATTCTCCATTATAATATCAAGATGTTTAAGTGCTTGTATCTTTATATAAAAATCATGTGGAACCATAAGATCATCAACTCTTATATTTTTGTCCATCTTATGACCTGTAATGTAGTCATCAATGTCGTCTTTTATTTCATCGTAGAAGTATTTTATCACACTTTGTTTAGAAAGTAAATCATAGAAAGTGTCATAGTTAACTCCATGATAGTATTTGAGATGCATTGCTATGAATCTAGTCACATTTAAAATATGAAATCCTGCTACAAATGCAGTAAATGTTTGCATTTCAACCATATCATTTTCATTAAATGTATTTGTCGCAGATATAAATTCCGCCGGAAATTTGGATGGTATATCATCTACGTGATACTGAATCTTGCTATTATAATTTCGTGTAATAGTTTTAATTCCAAATTTGTTAATATAATCTTTATCAGCAGCCGGCGCGTTTGGCAATACCATAAAATCATGATATCGAATATCTTCATGGAAACCTATATCCAATAGATCTGAAATACCTCTTTTCCACTTGTTTAGTGTGTCATTAGGATTTCCTAATATAACAACACCGACTAAAGGTATACCATTCTTAAATCCATCCTCAAGTTCGTTTTTAAGTTTCTCATTACTAATGTTATCCCTTTTAATTGCAGATAGTACATCAGCATCAGTATGCTGATATGATATTTGTAGACTTGGCATCATCCCGCTGTCGTACAAAACCTTAGCTGCAGCATTTGTAATAGTTTTTTTGTTTTTAGCCGAACTAAAGAACATAGTCTTAGGATAGTTATATTCTTTTTTAACTTCAGTTAGTTTGACCGCATAATCAAGATCTTCTTTAAAGATTCCGTAATTGGCATCAGCGCTAAAAACCATATTAACTTTCATTTGGCCAAATGATTCTATTTCACGTAATATTTGGTCATGATTAAATCTTCTTATTTTACTATTTGTCGCAGATCCCCAATCACAAAAAGTGCACTTATAAGGGCATCCGCGATTAGTCTCCCAGATAGCATTAACCGATTTGCCTTCTGATGATATTTGATATGAAAACTTTTTATAGTCTTCCAAATATGCTATGTAGGGTGAAACCAAATCTGAAAGAACTGCCTTCTTTTCATTTTCTGGTCTATTACCTAATATAATATCGGCAATTACAGATTCACCGTCGGAATTGCTTACATAGTCGCAAACAGCGAATAATATATTATCTTGTGCTTGTGGACCTCCGGCGATGATACAAATATTCGGATTTATTTTCCTTGCATATTCTGCAATTTTTATATTAGTTTCCCAATTCCATACATAACAGCTTATTAATAAAATATCAATAGAAGCGAAGTTATACGGTTCAATCAGCTCTTTATAATTGCCCGAAAGGAAAATAGGATCCAGCCATTCAACGTGGCTAAAATCCCTTTTATCACTAAATTCACAATATGACCTTAATCTACCCCAAAAATACGGAAGCCAAGAGTTAGAGTGTTCAAATGATGGATTACTTACTAATACCCGCATGTAAATCTAATTCTTTCAATAATTCTTTATACGATAAATCTGTAGCAATTTGTAGATTATAGCGTTTAGGATATCCATGATTGAACACCGCATGAGGTACTTCTTGTGAAAATAGACACACCTTCGGAGAATTGTCTAAATTGTAGACATAGTAAATATCATTATCGTAGTACATTTCTAATCTACTATATTGCATACCAACTGGATGAATAGGAATATAGAGCCGGCAGCCACCGCCGCCATCTTTATGTGGTATAAGACTTTGGTCGCTGTCGAATCTAAATAACAAAGCATCATTAAAATGTTTTGCGCATGGTCCTAACATTTTTTTCAGGCGGTTTAAAATGTCGTTTTTACCGCTGTGTATATTTCCAATAATCGCTAGATCGTTTTGGATTTTTATAGAGCTCTGAAGTTGCCGCGTAATTATCTTATGATCAATTTTAGTATGATCAATACCAAATGGGTTTGATCCTGTAAAGTCGGGTCTGGTTTTGGATTCTCCATATTCCCTATGGTTAAGTCTAGCCGTATACCATTCTAAAGATTTACTTAATTCCAAAACGTCCGCGCAGAAGTTTTGATCTACACTAAATTGAGGTAATTCGGCAAAACATTCCTCTCGCAATGGCGATATATCAATGCTCGGTAAGCTATGCGTAACTGTCATAGAATAACTCCTGGTGTATCTAAAAATATTATATCATATAAAGTATCTATAGTAAACAAAAAAAGGCACCAAGACCGAAGTCAAGGCGCTTTAAATAATTGGAGCGGGTGATCAGGATCGAACTGACGACAATCTGCTTGGAAGGCAGGAGCTCTACCGCTGAGCTACACCCGCAATATATGGTGCCCAATGAGGGACTCGAACCCCCACGCTTTCGCACTTGGACCTAAACCAAGCGTGTCTACCAATTCCACCAATTGGGCAAGAGGTTATTATTTAATCTTCACCAAGGTCCTTTGGTGCAATCTCTGTATATTGTAGCCACCTGCAAGAACGGTATGGATGTTAACGATGTGATCGCCAATCTTGAACGATCCTTCGTATCCATCACGTACATTCTTTAGAGTAAACTCGGGAATCTCTGTGATACCCTTTTTAATCAAAGCTCGCATAATCTGATTATTACGCTTAGCAATCAATGCTTCGGTGTTTTTACGCATATTCTTTAAGCCCTGCTCAAGGCCGCGACCTACGATAAGATTAATCATCGCCTGACTACCAAACCACTTGATCTTTTCTGCATCGAGTTGTTTAATAGGAACATTTTTCTGATGTTCTTGCCAGCCACTCAACTTTTTCTTAGCCCATTCTTGATCAGAATCAATTAACCTTTTGTCAACTTCTACAAAGGCTTTTTTAATATTTGTTTCCATATCAGACTTGGCTTCAGTAAAAAACTTAAACTTTATCACACTAATTCTCCTATACGATTTTGAGTATTTATATGATATAGAACTTGGCGGAAGCGCAGGGATTCGAACCCTGGGTAGAGTCTCCCCTACGCTAGTTTTCAAGACTAGAGCCTTAAACCACTCGGCCACACTTCCATTATTGGCTCCCAAGGACGGGCTCGAACCGCCGACAACCTGATTAACAGTCAGATGCTCTACCAACTGAGCTACTTGGGAATAAACTTTGTTATACGTATCTTACACTATGTATAGGTGTTTGTAAACCCCTTAATGTAATTAATTTGCACTTTTTTCTGTTCTACCGTGAGCAACACCGTCAGCGCCAAAGCTTGCCGCCCAACTATCAGGCTTCAACTTCGGTTGGATACCAGTCATACCTAGAACATATCCAGCTGCTTCACCAGCAGCGCAATTTGATCCATGCATCGGGTCGGTATTGATATCCAAATGAATTTCAATTTCGAATTCATCAATGAACGGTGCTATCTGCGTATACAGATCACAGACTTTTCTAACTTCAGTCAACATACGCATTTTGGGTCTGTTTGACTTTAGATCATAGTCTGGCTCATGGGATACATTTGAAAAGATTTTGCAACCTTTATTACCATTCTTATGAACGATAGCAACCGTTGCGAAACGCGCCGAGAATCGATCATTCTTGACATAGCGAACTGAGTCACAGCCAAGATACACTTTTGTATTCTCATCACAGTCAATAAGAAGATCAACCATTTCAGTGATTTGCGATTCTGTAAACATATTAAAGTGTAATTCCCTCTTTAGTCTGCCAGTTAAAACATTGGTAATCTATAACCGCCCAACCTTGGTTATCCACTTCAGCTATACCATACTGTAGTGACTGCATACATTGGTCTACATTCTCCCAGATATAAGGAGAAACGAATCCCCGGCAGTTATTTGGATCTGAGGTGCCGTCCGCGTTTAATACGCAAGCTAATACCATTGCTGAAAACATTTTATTCTCCTTTATATTTTTTGGTACTAGCGGATAGACTCGAACTATCTCCACATGGTCCATAACCACGTGTGCTGCCATTACACCACGCTAGCATTATTGGCACTTGCGAGAGGTTTCGATTCCTCTTCTCCACCTTGAAAGGGCGGTGATCTAGCCATTAATCTATGGGGCCAATTTGTTACGCGACCAAGTATTCCGTTTCGTCAAGAATACGAATACCTTCTGCTCCGTCATATTCAGTGATCTCAAAACGTGTACCTTCAGCAATCCATTTAATTTCTGCGTCACGTAGACCTCCAGCATATGGCGCGTCGTCACCGTAGTGATCAAGAGGTGGCTCACCGTTTTTACCATTACGAATCCATTCTACAAGAATAGGATCAAAGCAAACTTTTTCATCATCTGCCCAAGTTGCCCAACCTGCGCCATAACCTGGCGAATAGATTACTGCAACAAGGCCGTTTTCTACAACTTTTTTCATAACATATTCCTTTGGATTTTGGAGGTCGGTGCGTGAATCGAACACGCTACTTTTCAGTGCTATGGATTTGCAATCCAACCCCTTACCATCCGGGCCACCGACCAATTATGTATTAAAAAAACCCTCCGAAGTTTTCACTTGGAGGGTTGTTAAAATCAGACTTGTTAAAAATGTCTTCTTAAAATACCCTCTCGTGAATATCAATATTCCATCCACCCATGGCAAAGCATTCGCGTGATTGCACGTTCTTTGTCGGGAGTGAATAGGTAGAATTGATAGTCATTGAAAAGATGTTCCTTGTTTTATATAGTATTATATATGTGTTTTTTAATGTATTTTAGGTTAAATTTTATTTTTTTATATTTTTTGGTAGTTCCCCAGAGATTCGAACTCTGACCTGAAGCGTTATGAGCGCTTTGTGCTAACCATTACACCAAAGAACCTTAAGCTTCACAATCATAAAGAAGACCTTCGTCTTCATCTTGGAGATTAATTTCAATTCCCATTGATTCAAAGAAGTCAGTAATAACTTGATCAGGGAGACTCATTACCATATCAACAAACGATTGATCTGGGTTAAAAGATAGTGTCATAATATATTCTCCATCATATAATTTGGTACTCCCACCCGGACTCGAACCGGGACGCACTAGGCATTTGATTTTAAGTCAAACGTGTCTACCGTTCCACCATGGGAGCATAAGTTGTAGAGCTAACCGTGGCTCTACGCGGGC
>Ga0209137_1000941_pt1 | contig 28891 bp, 31 predicted proteins | sample SaaInl5LU_22_DNA_FD_184642 | JGI IMG/M metagenome (GOLD analysis project Ga0209137, IMG submission 184642) | Marine microbial communities from expanding oxygen minimum zones in the Saanich Inlet - ESP_105LU_22_DNA (SPAdes) (version 2) | ecosystem: Environmental > Aquatic > Marine > Intertidal...
TGTCGATCACCAAGAAAGGCAGGAAAATCAAAAAGCCGATCTGAAACGCGGTTTTGAGTTCCGAAGTGATAAAGGCCGGAAGGATCACAGAAAGCGGGATTTCGGACACATCGGTAAAGCCACCCGTTTCGGCCATATCAGAGAACAAAAGAAGCGCCTCTGTATGGGTATTGGCCACCATGAAATCTTTGATCAGTGTGCTACCCTGCGCCAACGCGGCATCAGCGCTCATTTCTTCGGCCAAATAGGGTGACAGGGCTGTGTCGTTAATGGCGGTCAGTGTCGGTGTCATGATCGCAAATGTCAGAAAAAGCGCTATGGCGATCAGCACTTGGTTCGGCGGTGTCTGCTGCGTGCCCAATGCTTGACGCAAGATCGACAGAACGATGATGATCCGGGTAAATGACGTCATTCCAAGCACGATCGACGGCAAAACCGTCAAGGCCGTCATCAGCGCCAGAATTTGCAGGGATAGCGAATACGTGGTTTCACCATCCGCGTCTTGTCCAACCCTGATGGCCGTCATGGACAGGGGATCTTGCGCAAGTGCAAACTGCGGCAGCATGATGGCCAAGCCCAGCAATCCGGCGATATAGAAAAAGCGCCGTTTCATGGTTGAGCCTGCGCCGTCTGTTGCGTCACTTGGCCGAGCTGCAAAAAGGCACCTGCACCTTGTCGCCCGGTCAAAACCAAGATCCGCTGACCATCTGCTTCGACCAGGCAGAGACGTTCATGCTGGCCGATCGGCGTGACCTCGACCAAGCGAATTTCACGCCCTCGACCAAGCCGACTGCCGATGCCTTGGGCATTCCTGCGCAATACGATCTGTATGGCAATCAAGACCGCGAGAAACCCCACGACCACGATCACTTGCGTTAAGCTTACCTCTGCCATGTCGTTTCCTGTCCCGCTCTCACAGAAACAAAGCAAACGTCGTGCCAACCCAATAAAATCAGGGAAGGTAAAGTTTAACTAACTGATAAATATATATTTTTATTCGGTCCGCATTGGGGATACCAAAAGCCCGTCAATATTTCGACAAGCTCACAGGCCCTGAACCCGCTTTTCCAGATCGACAATTTCGCCAAAGCGGACGCCGAAACGTTCGCCAACCATCACCACCTCGCCACGCGCGATCATGGTACCGTTGATCAAGATATCAAGTGGGTCACCCGCGAGCCGATCAAGTTCGACCACAGACCCTTCATTCAAACGCAAAAGATCACGAATTGTGATCTCGGTACGCCCGACCTCGACGGTCATGCGGACTTCGATATTTTCGAGCACGCGCAAGTTCTCGATGCTGGCGCGCTCGCCCTTAGCTTCGGTTTGTGGTGCCTTGGTGTCTTGGTTATCGGCCATGTCTCGTTTCCCTCAGCTTTAATCTTCTGTCTCTTGGATACGGCGCGTGAGATGCAGCGCCGCTTGCGGTCCGACCTGACCCATTTCAGCGCTGAACATCAGTCGCCCTTCCACCAAAACTTGAACACCTTCATGCAACTGCATCGGAAATGAATCGCCCGATTGCAGATGGATGAGGTTATGCAGGGCGGTTGTCGGCTCTGCGAGCCGCCCTGTCAGGGTCAAAGGAATATTCAAAATCGCCCGCTCGAGCCGCTGACGCCATGACAAGTCGTCATCAACATAATCGGATTGCACGCGCGAACGCAGCTGCGAGGCAATCGGTTTCAGGGTTTGAAGCGGATAGATGATGTCAAAAGTCGCAGGCTCAGTTTTTGGCAATTGAACCACAAAAGAACAGATGATCACGGTTTCTGAGCCATCGACGAAGGACGCAAACTGCATGTTCTCTTCACGACCTTGGATCGAGAAGGTTACGGGCGTCAGATCGCGCCAGGCCATCTGCAGCGCCTCGTTCAACCCACCGGTGACGATTTCGATCACGCGCTGTTCAGTTGCGGTAAATTCTCCTTGAACCCTTTTGAGCGGCCGCACAGCGGTGCCGCCATAATAGGAATTCGTGAGCAATGAGATAAAATTGGGCGGCAGGACAAGAAGTTGATTGCCGCGCAATTCCTCCATCCTGCTGTTTGTCAGACTAACGAAATTCTCTGAGGCAGCGCTGTATTCGTCAAAGGTTTTGACCTCAGGCGGGAAGGATGAAATCCGCGGTTGTACGCGCAGCATCGGCAAAAAAACCGAACGTGCAAAGCGGCTAAATCGCTCATTGATCATTCTGAGCGCGTAGTAATCCCCCAGAAGGGAAAGATCGTCCGAACCGAATGTGAACGGCCTGACACCCGAAGTATCCCCATCCATAAAGACACCATCAGCCGCGCCTGAGGAATTGCTCAGACCCTCGATCAGCGCCTCGACTTCTTCGTTGCTTAGCTTGCGAGACGATACCATGCCCTGCCCCTGCCCCTTTACTGGAGAATGAAAGAGGTGAAATGGACGCCCTCTATGCCGCCGAAACCTTCGAGTTCTTCAAGCTTGACGTTCATCGCATCACGCATCCGATCTGCCATTGCATCGCGCCCATCCTTGCCTTCCACCTCTTCTTCGGTGAACTCGCTAATCACGCCCAACACTTCTGAGCGCAGCGCGAGTTGATGGGTTTCCACATTCCGCACGACCGTCTCGTCATATTGCGTCGACACGCCAATCCCGACCTGAAGAAACTTGCGCGAGGCACGCAAATTGGTCGTGAAATTGCCGGGGAATTCGTAATAGCTGGTGATGAAGGTCTCAACGCCGTCGACCGGCTTTGCCATGCGCGATGGGCCTGCACCTTCCTCGTCACCATCTTCCTCCGGAGCGGGCAATTGGCCCGATTCCTGTAGTTTACGTTCGATGATCATATCGATCTCTTCGGATGGGTTGGTGCTTTGTCCAAAAAGGAAAAAGCCAGCACCAAGGCCGATACCGACAAGGGCTAGGCCTCCGAATACAAAAATAAGGATCTTCAAAAGACCCCCCTTTGATTTGCCCTCCGGCGTGCTTTGGTCCGACATGTCTTAGTTCCTCAATTAGGCAAGCATATTGATGCCGGTCGACTGGTTCCGATCAGCGCCATATGCGCCAGTCGTTGCAGCTTCGGTAGGTTCATCGCGCTTTGCGTTCTCAATGGCGGGTCGATTACGGCGGGGGGACGGCTGACCTTGCTGGCCTTGCTGGCCGGATTGCGCACCCGCACCTTGTTCATTGACAGAAAACCCCGACAGGCGATAGCCGGATTGGTCCAATACTTGCGCCAAGCGGTCTTCAGCACCGCTCAAAAGGCGCGCGGCGGCAGTTGCCTCGGTAACAAGATGCACCAAGGTCTGATCGCCGCGCAAATCAAGCATGACGCGGATCTCGCCAAGGTTTTTTGGCCGTAGCGAAAGCTCGATACGTTGCGATCCGTTTGCAGCCATGCGCTCGATGTGGCCAACCAGTTGCTTGCCCCAATCCGCCTGCCGCATGTTGAGCGTCGCGGCCGGCGCCATCGCTGGAGGCACCGCTGGCACAACAGGCTGCGCGGAATGTGTGGGACGGGGCGCTGTATGCGTTGAGACAACTGGCTCAGACCGCTCTGCCGCCCCCCGCACGAGATCCAACATCGCCGTTTCCGTGCGCAGTGTGGCCTCGCCGGCGGGTTTGCTGTCCGTCACATCGGCTCGGCGGTGATCATGGACCACGATCTTGGCCTGTTGCATGGCATTGGCGACCATCATCATGTCTGGACGGGTGCCCAACACAGCCGACGAAGTGGGCGTTGCGGCTTGTTCGCCCTTTGTCGGCTGCATGGCAAGAGCGTCAGGCTGTGGTTTGCCGGCCCGCTCCGTCTCAGGCTTCTTCTGCCCCGCGATCAAGGTGGCAGCGATCGGCGTTTTCGCCTGCGCCACGTCCAAAGCAGCTTTGGGCATACCTTGTTCCACGGGCAAAGCCAGCGATGGCGCTTCTCTGGGCGCAATCGCGCGGTCGACGATGTTGGCTGCGACCTCCGCCCGCTTCGACACCACTTTGGCCTCATCCAATGATGGAAGAGCTTCGGCCTTGGGGTTCAGCGGCCTGACCAGCGCTTCGCCCAGCTCTGCCGATTTGCCAAGTGTTGCAGTCGAATGCCCCTCATTTTTGGGTGCCTCGTCGGCAAGGATCGACAAAGTTGGATCACTGATCTTGCGCAGCACCGGATCATCGACAGGCGTTAGTACTTCCGTCTGTAATTGTTCGGCGGCCATTGGTACGACATCCCCGGCGTGGGCCAAACGAGATGCATTTTGCACTTCACCCGATGCGAGCATGGGGTTGGCTTTCGTTGCAACTGTATCCGCCACATGAAGCGCCGCCGGGTCGGCGAGCTGCTCAGCGGTCAGATGTGCGAATGCCATCTTGGACACAGCATCTGCGCTGCTGAGTTGGATCACCGGAACATCAGCCAGCTGCTCTGCCTGTGGCGACATCGCATCGGGCAGCGGGCTTGGTGCCTGTGTTACAGGCGTCATCTCGGTGACCGGCAACTGCGCGGCCACAACTCCATGCTCAAGCGGACCGATAAAGCCCGCCCCCATTGGGACAGAGGACGTGGCTTGTTGTTCGTAGACAAGCCATGACAAAGGCGTCGGCTCGCCTGGCTCCTGTCCATTCTCCAGAGTGGTGACGGGCGTCGCGGGTCCTGCGGCTGCAAGGGCGGCTTGGACCACCTTCGGATCCATAGATTGCGCGGCCGGCACGGCGAAACCAGGCGCGGGGTTGGCTGCGCCGACCTCGACAAGCCAAGATGCAGACGGCGTTTGTGGATCGTCGGGCAGCACTTCGGCGTCAACTTCAGCAGCCATGATTGTTTCATCGCTGACAGGCGCGCTTGTCATGGCAAAGAGCGGATCGAATAAGGCGGTGCCCCCTGGCTTTGCGGCACGCGCATGCAAGCCCGGCTCTACAGCCTTCAAGTCCATCGAGTTGACTATCGCTTTCATCAGCAGGCTCACCCAGTTTGTCGAAACACGGATTGAAGGCACGGAACACAACAGTGGTATGCAAGAAAAGTGCCAAACCCTTGGGATTTGGCTTTAGTATTTGGTCCGCACGCCGCGCGGCGGCATTTGGCCCTCGGCACGGCTTTCACGGCTTTCGATCTCTGTTTTGCGTGCCACAACACGGCGTTCTTCAAGAACGGTTTCACGGCTCTTGTGGTGCATGAGGGCTGCCCGTGCTTGTGCGATTTCGACCGCCAAAAACTCGTTTCGGTTTTCGAGCAATTCAAATTGCTCTTGCATCTGGCGCCCGTACCAAGCCCGCGAACGCAGCGCAAAAGGTGTCATCGGCTCATCAAGCGGTGTGTTAGATTTTATCAGGCCAGCCAGCTTTGTCTGCATGGATTGTGCGCGCCCAAGCTCACCCGACAATTCGCCGACAGCCTGCGCTTGGCGGCGCGCGCGCATCTTTTCGCGCAATTGCATCAATCCGATCAGGCGTTCAGATCGCGACATGTCGAAATCATTCCCCCATCATGGCCATCAGGCCCTTTTGACTATCGGCAAAGCTCGCCGCTTCATTGGGCGCTTGTTTGATAAAGGCCGTGAGGTTGGACCACTGGGAAACAGCGAGATCAAGGTCGGGGTCCTGTCCCGATTGATACCCGCCCATCAACATCAGATCCCGATTTTCAAGGTAGAGCGATACAAGTCGGCGAAAGCGCATTGCAGCGCTCTGTTGCCGGGCCGGTGTGATATCGGACATCACCCGGCTGACAGAGGCTGAAATATCAATGGCCGGATAGATCCCAAGCTGGGTCTGACGGCGCGACAGCACGATATGCCCGTCCAGAATAGCGCGCGCCGTATCGACGACCGGATCATTCGTCGTATCATCCCCATCGGCCAGTACCGTGTAAAAGGCCGTGATCGACCCCTCATTTTCGGTGCCGGTGCCAGAGCGCTCGACCAGTGCGGGGATCAACGACACGACCGAGGGCGGATACCCTTTGGCAGTGGGCTGTTCACCAAGTGCGAGACCCACCTCGCGGCGCGCATGGGCCACGCGGGTGAGGCTATCCATGATCAGCAACACTTCCTTGCCTTGGGCGCGGAAGTATTCGGCGATGGCGGTTGCGCGATGCGCGCCCCTGATCCGCAGCAAAGCCGACCGGTCGGCAGGCACGGCGACAACGACAACTTTGCGGCGCGCGTCACCTTGCATCACCTGTTCGACCATCGCGCCCACTTCGCGGCCACGTTCGCCAATCAGCGCCATCACAATCACATCGGCCTCGGAAAATCGCGTCATCATTGCAAGCAGCACGGACTTACCAACACCTGAGCCCGCGATGATGCCGACCCGTTGGCCACGGCCAACAGTCAAAAGGGCATTGACCACACGCACCCCAACATCCAGCGGCTTGGCAACAGGCCTGCGGGCAAGCGGATTGAGCGGGCGGCCCATCAGGGGCCAAGTCTCGTCCAATACGAGCGGACCGATCGCATCAAGCGGATGACCCTGCGCATCAATGACCCGCCCCAAAAGGTTCGGACCGACCTTGATGCGGTTGTCAGTCTCGATGGGTGACACGCGCGCGCCGATCTCTACGCGCGCATCGAGATCATAGAGGAAAAGCAGGTTCCGCCCGTCACGAAAGCCGATGACCTCGGCCTGCGCCAGATCATGACCGGCCGTTTCGACCTGACAGATTGCGCCCACCAGTACCGGAAACCCATCGCATTCAAGGATTTGACCATCAAAGCGCGTAACCCGGCCAGATGTCACAAGATGACGGCGATCGGGCAGCTCGGCCAAATCTGCGCGGACCTTTTCGAGGATAGCGTTCATGACTTATCCTGCGTTGGCTTGGGCGACGCGCGACCGCTTTTGCGGCGAGTGGGTTGGCCAAGGATCCTGTCGGAAATCCGTAGACCATCAACGGTCAAGTCGACATCACCGCGCGAAAGCTCGGGCGAGGTCACGACACGCATGGTCGCAAGGCTATCTGAACCCGCGATCAACGCCGCAATGGCTTGGTGATCGTCTGGGTGCAGGCGCAGGACCGCTTGGGTCGCTTGACAATGGATGCGGTCGGCGAGGGTTTCGATCCGCTCAACGAATGCGGCTGGCATCGTGTCGATCTCAAGGCCAGCACGATCTGAAGCCAGCCTGAGCACGGCATCAGCGATTTCAGCCTGCAATTTCGCCAGCATACCGGTGTTCGGATGCTGCAGCGCGTGCGTGGCAGCCTCTAGGGTTTCAATTGCAGAGGTAAGGCGCTCCTGTGCCTCCGCTTCTGCCTCGGCACGACCAGCAGCGAAAGCCTCCGAGCGGATTTGATCCAACATCTCCGCGCTGACAGGCAGTGCTGTTGTGGCAACTGCGGGGCTGGTATCTTGGCTTTGTGCACCGCGATCAGGCTGGACCGCGACCGGATCATCGCCATCGGCGATGGGTGCAGAAACGGTATCCTCTGGGTCTGAGGTCGGTTGTTCGGCGAGAACCGCATCCTCGATGCCCAGGTCGTGCGCATCTGCTTTGGCCGTCGTATCTTGGGCGACACTATCCGCGTGGATCACTTCCCCCGACCCGTTGTCGGCAAGGGCTGCATCGCCGTCTTCAGCCGCTTGTGCCAGCATCGCCGCTTTGTCAGCGTCACGCCGTAGCAGCGCGAGGTCCAACAAGCTTTTGGGACGGAAAGTATCAACCGTGGGATGCAGCGGCGTGTCGGAGGGCCGATAGGTTTCGGCACGCGCAGCCGCGATCAAGCGATTGATTTCGCCCTCGTCGAGCGGGGCTTGATCTTGCACCTTGGCCTCGGGGTTGGTTGCGCTGGGTTGCATGGCTTAGACCATCTCGTCGCCGCCGCGCCCGGCCAGAACGATGGAGCCATCGTCCGACATCTTGCGCGCGACGTTGATGATTTGCTTTTGCGCCTCTTGCACTTCGGTCAAACGCACGGGGCCAAGGGCCTCCATCTCGTCCTTGATGTTTGCAGCCGCTCGCGTCGACATGCAGGCGAAAAGCTTTTCGCGCAGCAACTCGTCGGCCCCCTTGAGGGCAAGCACCAGCACATCGGTATCGACCGAGCGCAGCAAGGTTTGCAGCGAGCGCTCATCCGACATGACCAGATTGTCGAAGACGAACATATTGTCTTGGATCGCGGTCATCAGGTCCTTATCGGCCTTCTTGATGTCCTTCATGATCCGCTGTTCCATCGCGGTTTTGGTGAAGTTCATGATCTTGGCCGCCGCCTTGACCCCACCGATCTGCGAGGCGCGCAGCGTGGTGTTGGCCTTGAACTTGAGCTGCATTACGCGTTCAAGCTCACGCACCGCATCGGGTTGGACGGTTTCCAGCGTGGCAATACGGGCCACGACCTCGGGCTGTAGATCATGCGGCAAAAGCCCAAGAACGTCAGCAGCGAGGCCATAATCAAGGTAGGAGATAATCAGGGCGACGATCTGTGGATGTTCATCGATGATCAGTTCGGCGATTGAACGCGCATCCATCCAGTCGAGAATATCGATCGGCCGCTCGGACGAGGCCGGCGTGATACGGCTGAGAACCGACTGCGCCTTGTCGCCACCAAGTGCCTTGGTCAAGACGTTGCGAATATAGTTCCCGGCACCAAGACCGATGCTTGTCTGTTGCTTGATGATGGCCAGAAACTCGTCAAGCACAAGATTGACGGTTTGCTGATCGACACCTTGCACCGAGTACATCGCAGCGCCGAGGTGTTGCACCTCACGCGGCGAGAGGTTCTTGAGGATCTCCGCGGCTTCATCCTCGCCCAGCAGCATCATCAAGATGGCCGATTTCTGCGTACCGGTGAGCATATCAAAAAGGCGAACCTCGTCATCGGTGCTGATCGTGGCAGCGTCTGCCATGGCGTTTCTTCCTTCAAAGTCATTAGACCGGCGCGCACGCGTCGGAACGGTCGGTCAAGCTTTCTGGTCCAGCTCTTTTTTCATCATTTGTTTGAACACGTTCGACACGCGGCCCGCCTCATCTCCGACGATCATCCGGATGATGGCAACCTTGTCGTCATAGGTGTTCGCAGTATCGAGCATCTCCAAGGAGATGTTGGATTTCTTGGGTTTCAGCTTGGCCTTGATATCCTCAAGGGTCTCGCCATCCCCGACTTCCACGGATTCAAGTGCCTCGGCCTCGATCTCGCTCATGCCGCCATGTCCCATAGCCGCGCCACCAGAGGGTACGAGTACGCGGTTCAGAAGCGGCCGGATAACCCCAAGGGTGATCACTGCCAGCAACAGCACTGTCACGATCTGTTTGGCGAGGTTCTCAATCCAATCAGTCTGGAACCAATCTACGGATACGCCTTCGAGTGTCGAGACAAAAGGTTGGGCCGTGACCGTGAGGTTATCGCCACGCGCCGCGCTTAGGCCAATGGCGCTGCTGACCAGCCGCTCGATATCGGCCATTGTTTCAGGCGACATATTCTGGGGTTGTGCCACACCCGTCTCAGGATCAATGACCATCTGGGTCCGCAGCAGGAGGGCCGCGTCGATCTTGACGATGCGATTTGATGGCGACATCGTCGTCGATACCCGGCGGCTGACCTCGTAGTTTCTGACTTCGCTGCTTGAACGATTTTCAGACTGGCCCGCGCCGCTTGGGCTGGCCGCCTGCCGATCGGCGATCTCTGCCTCGGAAGGTGCCGTGTTCGATGTAGCGCCGGGCACACCGCGCGCCTCGGCATTGGCTGCGACGTCAAGCGTGTTTTGCTCGCTGCGCAGCGCGGTCCCTTCTGGATCGACGCGCTCTTCTGTGACTTCATTGCGGGTAAAGTCGATCTCGATATTGACCTGCGCGTTGACGTTGCCTGGCCCGACAATCGGGGTAACAAGCGACTCGATCCGCGAGCGATAGATACCCTCCAAGCGCATACGGTATTGGAGTTGGGTGTCCGTCAAAATCGAGGCCGGATCATCGAGCGATTTCGACAAAAGCCGTCCTGTTTGATCAATCACGGTAACATTCTCGCGCGCCATACCGGTAACCGAGGTGGACACGAGATTCACAATCGCCTCCACTTGCCCCTCATCCAACCGACGCCCCGAGGCCAGTTGCAAAAACACCGAAGCCGTAGGGGCCTCTTGATGGCGCACGAAGGCTGAACGCTCAGGCAGCGCCAGATGCACCCGCGCCGCTTGCACCGCAGAAATCTCGTTGATCGACCGGGCGAGTTCGATCTCTTGTGCTTGTTTCAGGCGCACCGTCTCGACCGAGCGCGACGTTCCCATCGGGATATCACCAAGCGCGGCGTAACCCTCGGGGGCAGAGGTCGGCAGACCTTGTGCCGCAAGGCTCATCCGCGACCGATGGTAGTCGCCGACCGGCACCAAAACATCGCCTGTGACGGGATCGAGGGTCACTTCGATGCCAGCATTTGTCAGCGATTCAACAACATTCGCCTTATCTGCCTCGGAAAGCGAGGCGTAAAGCGTCGTGCGCGCCGGCTCGAGCATGTACAAATAGGCCGCGAGCCCCAATACGACCGCAAGGGCCGCGATCATCGTCGGCATGGCGCGCTGAAACCCCGGCTGCGAGGTTACATTGCGTACACTTGCAAGCATATTGCCACCAGATGGCACCAAGCCAGACCCGGCACCAACGGCGCCGCGGGTCATTTGTGTGGGTTGGGTCGTCTCTGCCATGCTCAGTCCCGTTCCTCTAATTCGCCTTTGCCGCTATGGGTCAAACGGGCATGTTCATGATGTCTTTGTAAGCGCTCAAAGCCTTGTTGCGGACATTGAGCGTCAGCTGAAAACCCAGCGACGAGACTTGCTGCGCGACCATGACTTTCGCGAGATTTTGTTCAGTGCCAGCCTCAAAGGCCGTCCCCAAGGCTGATGCCTCGTTCTGCGCCGAGGCCACGGATTTCAAACCGTCAGCCAGCCGCTGCGAAAAATCCGCCGTACTGGGCTTCGTCTCAAGCGCTTCATGCGCCTTTGCGAGTGACTTCAGGTGGGTTTGATCGACCTGAAACTTGAGCCCGCCGATGCTACTCATGCGGCGCCCTCCTTAAGACCGAACGGCATGGCGCGTTGGTCAAGCCATGCCGGGCGCATTTGCAACGAACGCCCAGTATCAAGAACGATATCAGCCGCGGTGATGCAGCCATCCACATGCAATACCAGTGCGCGTTGAATGACGTTTTCCAACTCACGCACATTGCCTGGCCAATCATGGCACTCGAGCACTCTGGCCGCTTCGGGTGTCATCCAAGGGATTGTCGCGCCTGCTTCGGCATGGCGGCGCAACAGCCCGACGGCCAGCGGGAGAATATCATGGGGCCGGCCGCAGAGCGGCAAAGTTTCGAGCGGAAATACGTTGAGCCGGTAGAAAAGATCTTCGCGAAAACTGTTGCGGCGTACCTCGGCGACCATGTCGCGGTTTGTCGTCGCGATGACCCGCACATCCACCGGGATTTCTTTCTGCACCCCAAGCGGCGTCACGCGGCGCTCTTGCAGCACGCGCAGCAATTTGGATTGCAGCCCAATCGGCATTTCCGAGATTTCGTCAAGCAAAAGGGTCCCGCCATCGGCCGCCCGAAAAATGCCGATGTTGGCGACCGATGCCCCGGTAAAGGCACCCTTTTCATGGCCAAACATCATAGCCTCAAGCATATTCTCAGGGATCGCTGCGCAATTGATCGCCACGAAAGGCTTTTCCGCGCGCGGCGAACGCGCATGGATGAAACGCGCCAAGACCTCTTTACCGGTCCCGGTTGGCCCATTGATCAACACGGTGACATCAGCGCGCGCAACACGATCGGCGACACCCATCAACTGTCGGCTTGCTTCGTCAGCGCTGATCATCGCGGATAGTCCGAAACATAACGTATCCACTGCGATGGCCTGCCCATAGGGCGTACGCGCCTCTTCGGCACGCAGGCTGAGCCGCTGAAGTTTGCCTTCAAGCTCTTCACGGATGGAGAAAGCTTCTGCGGCCTCATCAATCACGGCAACACGCATGGGACGAAGGGCGCGCGCACGCTCGAGCAATTTCTGTGTGCCACCCATCGCGGCCTCGGCGGCGCCGGACATCACAAGGATCGGGGATTTCTCGGCGGTATCCGTGGGCCAGCCGTCGACCAGCAACACTTCAATGCCGCGTCGACGGATCATTTCTGCGAGGTTCTCCGCATTTGCGAAAACCGTTCGGTCCAAAATAATTTTGGTCACGCGTGCCCCCTTTTCGAACCCTCTATCCCGAGCTCGCATTACAAAAGGCAAGAACTGAGCCAAACTGGCATGAATGTGAGATATCATCCGGTGATTTAATTTAAGTGTATGATTTAAAATGAAAAAATAAATCACGCGAAACTTCGGAAACCCCTCCGCTGCTCACTGTTTTCACGCGCGTCAGAAAATTGGCACTGCATTGCGATCTCACACATCGGCCCCCAACTGAAAACCGTCACGAAAAATTGCAGATTGTGGATAAATGCCCGCCACTTCGGTACGTGTTTTGCAGGAAGAACATGCCCCAAGGAAGGAAAGGCCCATGAACCCAAATCTCGTAGGCGCTATCATTCTCTTTGTCATTCTTGGGGTAATCGGCGCGACCATGGCGTGGATGGGCCTATTTGATCGCGGAAGAAGCGACGGTCTGATCGATGTGCAGGTCACCTTGAGCAACTCTTGCCCAGTGGCCGACACTTATTTCATCGCCTACGCCCCAGAAAGTGGGCGCACAGCACGTTTCAGCAATGGATTGGCAAATATGCGCCTGAAACGCGGTGAAATCGTCCGGCTTGCCATCGACCCCAGCTATCCGGCAATCGAATACGCAGGCTATGATGAAAAAGCATCGCGGTCAGTTTCACTGGTTGCTGATTGTATCTCAAGTGAACGGCAAAACACGATCACACGCACGCTGAGGGAGCAGTTTGGCAACTAAACAAATTGTTCAACCTGCCGTTTAAGATACTGAAGACGAAAGAAAAGTGACGGCCGAACATGAACTATGCACTCGCACGCTCAAAGTACATCCACGATCACCGGGTTCAGGTGAACGACATTTCAGACCCCCATGCGACAATTCTTATCGTCATGCAGGAGCTGAACAAGAATCTGCGCAAGATTGCTGATCCGGAAAACCGCGCACTTGACCTACGTGAGCAATTTACCAAGGCGTTTACAGCAATCTATATTCTGGAAACGAGCTTGGATTTCGCACGTGGTGGCGAGATCGCGGAAAACCTGTTCAGACTTTACGAATACTGTCGTCACCAACTTCTACAGGCTTTTGCAAGCAAGCAAGACAACAGCCTCGATAGTTGCGTTGTAATGCTTGACGAAATCATCCAATCATGGGAGGCGATCAAGAAAAAACCGGGTGGGTAACTTGCCCGACGCTAGCTCAAGAATGGTGGTTTGATGCAAAAATTTTGTCCTGAATGGCTTTTGTCAGCAACTGTTGCAGTGGCTGCGGAACGTTATCTTGTCTCACCCCTATCGCTTGATCTTTTCGCCAAGAAATACGCCAAGGTTCTTTCCGAACGCTATGCCGAGATCGGGCCGGACCTGATCGAACAAAGCATCGAAGGGTTTTTGCGGGTCTTGTCCGAGGCCGAGGCACAGGATGCCGACGTCGTCCTACGCTCTTACGCCTATAACCGCATCACTTTTAAGGCCAATGGTGAGGTGCGGCGGATCAAAGGCATGTTCTCGTCGGAATTGGATGGTACCAAGATCGCCGAGTATAACCTTGAGCAGGTCATCAAGAGTTTCAGGCCGTTCTTTTTCAACCTTCGCTCAAAGCCCAGCATGGCTGCACCGCCTGCATGGTCATGGAAGCAGATTGAGAATGGTGACTGGATCGTCGAACTTCCCGAGGTCGAGGTGACCTTACTCGACAGCTTCGACGGCCTGGACTGAAAAACCCAGCCCCCCTGACCGCTTTACGCCCAAACGTCGACGGACCGCCCGAAACGCGGCAGCGCTGTATTCATCATTGTCGATACACGCGCCATGCGCGTTGCGGCACTGTCATGTATATAGGTCGGCGACAAAAGTGCGCGGGCCATTAAGGCGTTCTCTGTGTTCACCGAAGACGGACCAAGCGAAGGGTGATAAATCGTCACTTCAGTGCGATGGTGTTCTGATCGCTTGTTGCGATCCAGCGCCATAGCAGGTGGAATTCCCTCGAGCGTCTGGCGCAGATCTGGCACAGCGCTTGCATAACCACTGTGAGAAGAACTTTGTGTCGCCCCTAGCATCATTGTGCTGGGGCGGACGGTAGCAATGGACGATGGCAGGTTTGGATCTAACAAGAACTCAGGCCCTAGTCCGGGTTTGTACGCTCTATATTAGCACTCTTGGTCACAAAATTCCAAGAGGCCTTATTCGATTGAAATATCCCAACCAAAGCCATGACATTTCGACATGCACGACCGGCACATTGAGCCTGCAAGCTTGGCAGCACGCCGCACTGGTCCTGCGCGAAGCAATAACCATCCAAAAGTGTCGAAAATTTGGGAGTCATGCATTGCAACGTAAACGAAAGCACAGCTGATTACAAAGCCCGTTCCGATCTTCGCATGGGAAAAAATCACGCCCTGATGAAAGCGAATATTCAGCCAAGCGTTGCTTTGCGATCTGGAATGATGCCACGCTTGGACACCATAAACCGGCAACTCCTACATGTCAGACCCCCAAGAACGCCTTACAACCAATGCTGGAGTCACATCCATGGACAATGACGCAACACGCCTGCATGGGTTCAACGCTAGAATTCGTGAGGCGACGGCCAAAGGCGCAGTAGAAGACATGATCAACCTTATCGAGGAGCGTCGTCAATTTCTCGACATCCTTTCAAAAACTGACATGGTTCGCCCCCCTGCCCTCATTGCTGCGCTCGACGAGGCCGTTCGTGACAACATGTTACTCGTTTCGGGCCTTGAAAATGAAATGAAACAGGCACGTATGCGGGGGAAAGGTACGCTTCAGGCTCGTCGCCGGTATCACAAGACCCAGATCAACCCGTAAACGAGAGCTTCACCCAAATGATGTTTCAAAAGTCTCCCGACAAAACGCAAGCCGCGCCGTGTCAAGCATGCCTGCGCATTCGCGCCTTCCTTATCGTCTCCCTCGCCCTGATCATCGCGGTTCCATTGTTGGGTGAAAAGATCGCACCCATCGCCGAGTTAACTCCGATGAATATTGCTCTTTCGATCGTCGGTATCGGCGGTGTGGCCTTCGTGGCGCGTTGGGTCGCATGGCGACGCCAGCAAGCACATGCACCGCAGGATATCGAAATCCCAACCAAGACAGACGTGGAAAACAACTGATCCCGCATCCGTAGAACGACAAAATACTCCACCGCGCTTATGACTTAATGGCGCGCTTTCTCATGCTCTCAACTTCTTCGTCCGACAAATCAAAACGCGTCTTCAATTCAGTCAAGAACACATCTTCATCCTTTGATAGGACGCCATCTTCATAAGCCTTTTCAAGCTCTTGTTCAAAGATGACCCGCCTGCGTGCGATCTGCCTTGAAAAGGAAGATGCGATAATTCCCGTAAACATCGCGACGGTTGCGACACCAAGAAGTGCGGTGAAGGAAGCAACCAACTGACCGACCGGAGTGACCGGCGAAATATCACCATATCCGACGGTCGTCAGCGTTATGAGCGACCAGTACATCGCATGAATGATCGAGGCCAGTTTCTCGGGCTGCGCTGCGCTTTCGGCATAGTATAATAATGCCGAACTCAAGATCAGAACGATCAGGATGATGTATAGGGTGGCAAGAAACGAATGCCGCTCGGACTTGACGGCTCGAACAAGATCTTCCAGCGCCGAGTTGTAGCGCGACAATTTCAACAGTCGTAGCAAGCGCAATATCCGCAGCATACGCAGATCCAAGCCCGGAAACAGCAGCTGTAGGTAAAACGGCGCGATTGAAAGAAGGTCAATGATACCGTGAAAGCTCATCAGATATTCAAACCGACCGCGTTTTGGCCCGCCGTTCACCGCTTCATAGGCGGCACCACGCGCCCACAGCCTCAATAAAAATTCGAAGGTGAAAAATGCGATACTTAACCTTTCGAATACAATAAAGAAATCACTCCCAGCCTCGTAGATCGGCGTATGCGACTCGATGATGATAACGAAAACACTGAGAACGATCACAGCGATAATGAGCGCATTGACTACCCGAGAAAGCGTCGTCGCCGATAAAGGATCACCATCGAGGATCTGATAGACCCGCATTCTAAGTTTCTTCATGGCTCACACCCTTGCAGAAGATCGCGCCAAACGATCGCCGCGCATTGACCTCACAAGGGCTCCCCACAATCGCTATGTCAAGGTATGTTGCGGTGCACGGAACATTAGCTTCGCCGCGTCACATTGAAGATCTGGTGTCACCTTCTTGAAACGAAATCGGTAAAGGCGAAGATCGGAATCGGTCGATATAACTAAAGATGAATTATAGCAACCTTTTTCCAATTCTCCAACTGATTGCGCGATTGGCGCTTAACCTACTCGGGCTGTGAAATGTCATGGCATGTGCATGTGCATGTGCATGTGCATGTGCATGTGACGCCTTGGCGGGAATTATCCGTTGATCAAAGCGATCCATGCACACGCAAGGAAAGCGACGATAATAAGTCTGCTTCTCCTCAAAACTCGATCTTTGACCGACTCTCAGCGCTTAAAATCAAGGACTGTGTTTAGTTCACTAGGCGACCAAGCAAAGTTCTTTACGCTTTCATCAGCCTAAAAGGTGTTCGGCCTCAAAAAGCTAAACACCCCAGCGACGTCGCGGCCCGCTATCGATGTGAACAAAATTGCGATAAACACCAACACCGCCATTGCAAATTTCGCGAGCGACAGCACCAAGCCTGCGACTTGAAACAGTTGGAAGCCAGAAGTCGATGGCTTTTCCTTCAGTATGCAGCGAGTTCAAAGCAACTTCACGGCTACGCTGTCGCAGCATTTGGTTCGTCTTGTTCGAACGATACCCCGAAGCAATTGATACATCGATTTCGTTGCTTTCAGCAATCTGCTGGGCACAAATCAAAAGCAAGTCGTTGAGCACTTGATCGTCTATCGGGATCACTTCGTTCTCACGCCAATCTCTTAGAAAGTGATTCAATCGCCGCCGATCTGCCTCGCGCACTTCGAGCGTTGGCGACACGCTGAATGACATCTGCTCATCAACATTTGTATTTCGAAGATTCAGTCTCAACCCACGATCGAACAGGAATGTCGGTTTTGCTGGCACAGCAATAGTAGACGGATCTGTGGTGACTGGTAACTTGCCAGTGTAAAGGCTCTGAAATCGTTCCGAGGGTTGCCGATTACCGCTCGCGGCAAAAATTCCCTGGCCATTTGAAAGATCGATCAGGGGCGCCGACGCTGCAGCGGTGGGTGCGGCGAGCATTCCTGCCAAACACATCCTTCGGGATAGATAAGTTTGCCGCTTCATGTAGGGGTCCGCCGTTGAGCCACCTTGGAGGTCAAAGCGCAAAAGGCCAAAGCCTCGCCGCCGTGCTGGGCACGAGGCTTTGTTCGAGACAGCCGCAAGAATTTATTATCCTGTTGCGCGTGAAAGACCCAATCAAAGGCCTTTTTCCTCGGATTGATTTGGGTGACAGCGCCAGACGTCGGGTCATCACAAGTCATCGTTCGATCCCTTTCATCAACACTTTACCGCACCTTCAATCATGACCGAAAATCGACCTTTTCGATGCAACAATGCGCGTATCCGCGAGTTCATGGTTACGTTTTGAGCATGCATCCTCATACGAACCGACCGCCATTGGGGGACAAAAGAATGCCTGGCATATGCGAACACATTGGTTCCCTTTCTTGAATGAAATATGCAGCCCACGCATTCGCGCATCGTCATAGTTCAGCAAAAACTGTGCCAGTCTGAACAGTTCAATCTGAGAGCGCCCTCCAAACGCGTGAATAGCCGCGAGGCAATGCCTATTGGATCAGTCAAAGGCAAAACTGGCCTCTCCCCTCCCCGGGGGGACACACACTGGGCGAAGGTTTTGATGGACGTGGCGTTTGCATAATGCCGACCCGGGCCTTGTTCGCTGGCTTTACGCGACCAACGCAATCATCAACGGCGACCACATCCCAATGGCCGACAAGGCCATTCGGCCCGTGGCTTTGGCAACACGCAGCAAGCGCCGTGGAGGGGGTGCAGGGCTTTGCTTATAGAAGGGCGTCGATGACCGTGTATTGCGCCAGAACGAAGAGGCCATAGGACATCAACATCACCCAGCCCACCATACGGCCGATCCGGTTGCCAAAGAGCAGGAAGCCCGCGAACACGGCTGTGACCGCCACCGCCACCGGAAGATCGAACGCGGCAAAGCGCGGGTTGATCATCAGCGGCTTGACCGCCGCGCTCAGTGCCAGAACGGAGAGGATGTTGAAGATGTTCGAGCCGACGATCCCTCCCACGATCATCTCGGACTCGCCCTTACGTGCGGCTGCAACGCAAGCGGTCAGTTCCGGCAGCGACGTACCGAACGCGATCAGAGTCATGCCGATTACCGCTTCGGGAACACCCAGCGCCACGCCACCGGCAACCGCTCCTTTCACTAAGATCTCGGAGCCGAGGACGAGTGTGGCGATACCAGCCATCAGCATGATCCATGGAGCCTGGGCGTCGCTTTCGGCGTCCTCGACAGCCTCAATATCGAGCTTCGAGGCGCGATACTGATAGAAAACATAGGCCATCAGGGCAGCTATCATCGTTGCCCCGGCCCAGCGGGGCAACAGCCCCGCAAGTACGGCAGGGACCATCGCGGCGGTCGCGCCCAGCATCACCAGCGTGTCCACGCGCACCTCGCGCCGGTCAAACAGCACAGGGGTAATGATCGCGCTGACCGCGACGACCAAAAAGATGTTGGCGATGTTCGACCCGATCACATTGCCCACAGCGATCCCGGGGAACCCCGATAGGTTGGCATTGACCGAGGTGAACAGTTCAGGCGCCGATGTGCCGAAGGCCACGATCGTGGCCGCGATGAAAAGTTTCGACACCCCCGATCGCTTGGCTACGATCACGGCGTTGTTCACGGTCCAATCGCCACCCTTGACCAGCAACCAGACCCCAAAGGCGATAGCGCCCAGCGCGATGATGGCAAGCTGGTAGGTCTCGAGGGAATGCATGAATACTCCAATGCAGGCGCGGGGAGAGGGGCGGTTTAAGATGGGTTTGGACGACCTGCGCCGCTGCCCGCCACCGCCGCGTAGTAGGAGAGGAGGCAGCGACGGCGCGTGTTGTTACTCGTCACCGCCTAGCCCAACAGGCTGCGGTGCGCCGCGGCGCCGACGCACCGCGCCGATGATGGGCAGCACGATCGCGGCCAACACCGCGACCAGCAAGATCGCTGAAATCGGCCGCTCGACGAAGATCATCGGGCTTCCGAAAGACAGCAGCAGCGCCTGCCGTAATGAGGTCTCCATCAGCGAGGCCAGCACCAGCGCCAGAACTAGCGGCGGTCGCGGCACATCGAACTTGATCATCGCGTAGCCCAACACCCCGAAGGCCAAGGACATCCACACAGTCGCCATGTCGAGCGTCGCGGCATAGGCGCCGACCAAGGAGATGCCCAGGATCGCCGGTGCCAAATACACATAGGGAATGCGCAATAGCGCGGCGAACACTGGTGCCAGCGGCAAATTCAGAACCAGTAGAAACAAGTTGCCGATAAACATGCTGGCGATCAGGCCCCAAACAAGCGCGCTTTCCTGGCTCATCAGCTGCGGACCGGGCCGGATGCCGTGCAGGATCAACGCTGCCAGCAAGATCGCCGTCGAAGCCGAGCCGGGAATGCCCAGCGACAGCATCGGAATTGCGGCGCCGTGCGAGGCCGCATTGTTCGCTGATTCCGCCGCCGCGACCCCGTCGATAGCGCCATGCCCGAATGCCTCGGGGTTCTTGCTGAACTTACGTTCCGTCAGGTAGGACAGCAACGAGGCGATTGAGGCGCCCGCGCCCGGCATGATGCCCACGAACAGCCCGATGAAGCCGCCGCGGATGATGGAGAAGCGGCATTTGCGCCAGTCATCCATCGTCAGCCACATGTCGCGCAGACGGGTCTTGATCGGCTTGACCGACTCGATCCGCTCCAGCGAGGCCAACACCTCGGCGATTCCGAATACCCCGATTACGACAGGGATGAAATCGATGCCAGTCATCAGGATCGGCTGGTTGAAGCTCAGCCTTGGTGTGCCGGTCAGCGGATCGACCCCGATCAGCGCAATCATCAGCCCGATCAGTGCCGCTGCCAGCGACTTGATGGGCGAGCCGCCAAGGCTGCCGATGGCAAGGATCCCAAGCAGTGCTAGCAAGAAGTATTCCGGCGCGTTGAAGCGCAACCCGAAGCTGGCCAGCGGCGGCGCCAGCAGCGCAACAGCCGTCACTGCCCCAATGCCCGCGATGAACGACCCGATGGCCGAAATCGCGAGTGCCGCACCCGCGCGCCCGTTACGCGCCATCGCGTTGCCATCCACCGCCGTCATCACCCCCGACGCCTCGCCCGGCACCTTGATGAGCACCGAGGTCAGCGTGCCACCATATTGCGCGCCATACATGATGCCAGCGAGCATCATGATCGCGGTGACGGGCTCCAACCCGAAGGTCAACGGTAGCAAAAGCGCCATCCCTGCCGACGGTCCGAGGCCAGGCAGCGCGCCCACCACCTGCCCGATCAGCACGCCGATAAAGATGAACAGTAGGTTATGCGGCAAAAGCGCGGTCGAAAAGCCGATGAGAAGCTGGTCGAGCATATCGTGATCCTAGCTTTGCTGTTTGGGTCAGATGCCGTAGGGCATGGGAAGCGGCACCGCGAGCCACCGGATGAACACGATGTGCACCAGCCCCGCGACAATCACCGCCGACCCAACCGAAGGCACCGGCGGGCAGCGCAGCACCACCATCTGCATTGTCAATATGAACAGTGCCAACATCGGCACAAACCCGATGAGCGGAATGCCAACAGCCAGCGCGGTGATAGCCGCAAAACTTGCTGCAACGCGGGCCGCCCCGAGCGCTGAAGGAAACTCTACCTCGACCGTCTCGAAGCCGCGCCATTGCGCCAGCAGCAGCAACAGGCCGACCACGGCGCCCGTTCCAGCCAGAACGACCGGGAAAAACCGTGCGCCGGGCGTTATCCCATCCCACATTCTGAGGCCGCTCGTACCGAGATAGATGCCGGCAGCGAGAAGCAAGATGAACACGGCCGGAACGGCCTCGGCTGGGCGCATGATCGCGTCCTCCCTTTGGGCGTGGGATTGTCGGGGATAAATCTGGGGTGGAATGGTCCGCAAGGATCGCGCCCCGCGGACCATCTGTGTTTCAAGCAGCCTGCCGCCCGCGCGCCAGATCTGGCCAGTGTTTACTTGGCCAGGCCGATACGGGTCAGCACATCACGGAAGGTCTGCTGCTGGGCTGCGAAATAAATGCCAGCCTCGTCAAGCGTGACCATATCGCTGCGGTAGAGATTTTCCGCCAGCCAGGCCTGGAACTGGTCGGTTGCGGCAGCCGCTACGAACTTGTCGGCCCACCAAGCCGCGATCGCCGGATCGACACCGGCGGGCGCGCCCAAGCCCCAGAACTGGGTGTAGACTACGTCGACACCCTGCTCGGTCGCGGTGGGGATGTCAGCGAGGGCCTGTTCACTGCGGCGCTCGACCGAGAAGATTGCAAGTGGTTTGCCGCTGCCGCTGCCGATCATCTCCAGCCCTTCGGACACGGTGGCAAAGTGCAGCTCCACGTTTCCGCCCAAGAAGGTCGCGCGGCCGGCGCTGCCGCTCTCATGCGGGACGTAGGTCAGCGTGATTCCGGTTACCGATTCAAGCAGGCCGGTCAGCACGTGGTCATTGCCGCCAGAAGAGCCACCGGCGACGCGAATGCGGCCCGGATTTTCGGTCGCCGCCGCAACGACATCCTGCAGGGAATTCAGATCGCTGTCGGGCGTCGTGAACAGCAGCAGCTCCGATTGCGCCAGCACCGCGATCGGTGTGATCTGGTCGATAACCGAAGGTGTGCCCTGCACGATCGGGGTGGTGAACACCGGTGAGGCCAGCATCAGTAGCGTGTTTTCATCGCCGGGCAGGCCCAACACATGATTGTAGGCGTTCGAATGCCCTCCACCGGTGCGGTTCTGCACCACGATCGGGTTCTCGACGATGCCCTGCTCGTTCATGATCTGCGCATAGGTGCGCAAGATCACGTCGGGCGACCCGCCGGCACCCGAGCCGACGGTAAATTCGATCGGGCCGGTCGGCGCGCGCATGTCCTGCGCAAGGGCAGTGCCGGTTGCAAGCGCGCCGCATAATGCGGCAAGGCAAAGGGTCTGGGTCAGTCTCGGCATGTCAAATCCTCCCATGTCATGCGCAACTTTATTGCCCCCGCGACTCAGGTTTCGAGGAGGGTCGGATCGAACAGTTCCTCAGGGGCCACAAGGCGCGGCGCGAGGAACTGTTCGAAGGAATGGCGGCACATGGCCGCGATTTCAGGCTGGGCGCAGCGGAAGCCGTAAGGCCAATAATCAGGTCCCATGGCGGCGCGGGTGCGCTCCATTGAAGCATTCAGCCAGGGCAAGCTGAGGCGGTTGGCCGAACCGAGCCAGACCTCGCGCAGCCGGTCCATCGCGATGTCGCGCGCCTGAGTGAAAGCGTCGAATAGGGCGCGCGCCAACCAAGGGTGCTCCTCCGCCAGTTCGCGCCGTAGCGCGATGACATGCATGATCGGGAAAAAGCCCGTACGCCTGTGCCAATCCTGTTCCACAGCTTCGAAATCAGGGAACACGCGTTCGATCCGAGGGTCGCCTTCGGAGAAAGCACGCGGCGGATTTGGCGCCAACATCCCGTCGATCTCGCCTGCCAGCAGAAGCCCCTGAAGGGTTTGGCCGTCCTCGATGGGTGTGATCCGAAGGTCGGGCGGCGGCGAGAGGGCAAGCCGTTCATGCCGTACGCCCTGATCGAGCGCGCCAGTTCGCCAGTGCACGCTGGTCGGCCCAACACCATAGTCGTCGGCCATGATCGCACGCATCCACAATGCTGCGGTCATCTGATATTCTGGCACGCCAATCGCACGACCCGCGAAATCGGCGGGCGTCACGATCCCCGATCCAACCCGGCGGTAGAAGCCATTATGGCGGAACGCGCGGCTGACGAAGGTCGGTATCGCGACATAGTTTGCCTGACCCCGTGCCACTTGAAGGATATGACTAGACAGCGACAGTTCCGTCACGTCGAACCGCGCTTCCTGCACGGCAATAGGAAACAGCTTTGTCGTCGGAAGTATATGACTCTCGACAGTCACCCCCGCCACAGGAGCGCGCCCTTCGTGCACGGCCATGACTCGGTCGTGATCCCAAGTCGCAACCGAAAGCGGGATCGACACAGTCATTGGCGCCGCCTTGCGAAAAGGGCTCGGCTACGCGCTGCACGCTGCCGACCATGGAACCTATACCAAGCGATCATTGGTCATCCTCCCCTTCAGATGACTATATTGATCCGGATTGATCTTTGGCAAGCGGCAATGTTCGAACCTCGCCCTTGACCCGCGTCGATGCCCAGTGGCGTCGGCGACAGACCCCGTCGGCGACCAGCGACCATGCTGCGCGTTGCGGTGGACATTTCGGAAATGGCCGGGAAAGCCGCGCTGACCGCTTCGTCAGCGGAGGGGCATCAAAAGACGATATGCGCCCAGCAGGGGCGGTAGGCGCCAAGGCATACACGCCTCAGCACGCTGGTTGTGATTTACCCGGGCCGCGCCTTTATGATCAGAAAAGGACGCGCGGCCCGGGGGTGGTGGGTCGTCAGACGACTGCGACGGTCAAGCTGCCCACGCCGTCGATATGACCCTCCATGACATCACCGCGCACGACGGGGCCGACACCCGCGGGCGTTCCGGTCATGATGATATCGCCGGGCTTCAGTTCGAAGTAATCTGACAGGTAGGAAATCATCTCGGGGATCTTCCAGATCAACTGGTTCAGATTGCCCTCCTGGCGCAAAACACCATTTACTTTCAGAGTGATGACGCCTTCTGTCGGATGCCCGGTCTTGGTGGCCGGCACGATCGGACCCATGGGGGCCGAGTTCTCGAAGGCCTTTCCGACCTCCCAGGGCCGGCTCATTTTCTTGGCCTCGCCCTGCAGGTCACGGCGGGTCATGTCGATGCCCACTGCGTAACCCCACACGCACTCCAACGCAGTGTCAACCGGGATGTTCTTGCCACCCTTTGCCAGCGCCACGACCAGTTCGATCTCGTGGTGCACGTCCGATGTCTGCTCTGGATATGGGAAGGCGCCCGAGCAATCGACATTGTCAGGATTCTTCTGGAAGAAGAAGGGAGGTTCACGGTCAGGGTCATGCCCCATCTCGATTGCATGGGCTGCGTAGTTGCGGCCAATACAGTAGATGCGCCGTAGCGGAAACCGCTCCGCATGGCCCTCGATTGGGACCGTCACGACCTCAGGTGCCGGAATCACTGTCGTTATCATTTCTGCCAGTCTCCTATCTTCTTCGGGGCGGTCGTGGCATATGCGCGCGCTCAAATCAATTAGTATTGATCCCGATTGCGCCGTCCCATACCCTCGCAGCATAAACGGCAAGGAACACTCGATTTGAACGAGCAACGACCAATAGGCTTGGATGAGGCAGATGCCGACGCGGCCCTCCACAAGGTTTCGGATGCCGCCGCGGTGTCGCAACTCCGCGCATTCATAATGGAGGGGGGCTTCGCTTCCGGCGATCGCTTGCCGCCCGAGCGGCGACTTGGCCCCGAACTCGGATTGCGCCGATCATCGTTGCGCAAGGCACTGGAAATCCTCGTAGTCGAAGGTGTCCTGTGGCGCCACGTGGGCAAAGGGACTTTCGTAGCCGACCTGACGGACGGTCCTCAAGTCGGCGGCCTTCAAGCGTTGGCCCGCGACATCAGCCCAGCCGATGCAATGCGGGCGCGCGCCGTGTTCGAGCCCGCCATGGCCCGCGAAGCGGCGTTGCATGCCTCCGCCGCCGAGATTGCGCATCTGCGGCTCATGGCAGAGCGTTCGCGGCGGTGCGCAAGCTGGCGCGAATACGAGGTGCTTGATGCGGACCTGCATCGCGGGATCGCCCTCGCCTCGGCCTCCCCCACATTGCTGGCCTTGTTTGACCAACTCAACACGATCCGGCGGATGGTTTCTTTCGGCACGGTGCGGCGCTTAGGCGCGAAGCCGCCAGAAGCCCATTCCAGCTTTGCTGAGCATGACACGATCCTTGACGCTATCGCTGCGCGCGATGCCGAAGCATCGGAGCTGGCGATGCGCCGACATCTGTTGTCGGTCGGGGGACGGTTGGAGCCCTGACGCTGAACCGGGGCTCAATGCTGCAGTGAGCTACGCAATCCCCCATTTTCCGCGATGCGCGGCCAGCGTATAAAGTATTTTGTTTTCGCAGGACGCCTAACCACAGCATCGCCAACAGTATTTTTCCCAAAACCCTTTCCATACCGTGTTCAAAACTACGATTCCGCTCACACAGAACAAAAAAACACGGCAAAAACTGTGCGTTTTGCCGTGTCTTTGCATTACACAGCCCTTTGGGCGTCTAGCGCCGACCCAAGCCAATAGTCATGATTATAAAGTGGTGCCCGGGGGCGGAATCGAACCACCGACACGAGGATTTTCAATGGAGGTGGCAGTAGATTTTTATACAATTACAGTAGTTTAGGTCAGTAAATTTTTTATGTGCATCAAAGTGTGTTTTTGATGATTTGGCCGTCAGGTGTATGAGAATGCTGTGTTGAACACCGTGTTCGTAACAGTGTGCGGGACACAAAACCTTTTCCCTACATAACGGTGGCCCGGTTCAGTGGGAAAGGCTCAAGGTTAGAGGATGTTTAGGTTTCGACGTTGAAATTGTCGGACAGGCAACATCGTGTAAGCGCAAATTCACAGATTATCAGCTAACCACCACAAAGGCGTTGGTTCAATTGTCTTAGTCACATGAATCTGGCGCAGTCGATCAAGTAGCTTCCTTTTTAAATCACCTTGCGCTGAGTGAAAGGGACTGGTGAGAGCAACAATATCTGACGCGGGCTCTCTGAACTCGGCAGTCCAACTTGCCAAGTGAAACAAAACCGGTACAAAAGCAATACCTGGCTCGGAGAGGAAATAGAGTTTCTTCTGTGCATGTGCGTCTGATTTTTCGACATGCAATAAGTCCAGCTGCACCATGTATTGCAGACGTGACGTAAGCGACGCAGAGGAAATGCCTTCACGATTTTTTTTCAATATTTCGTTGAAACTACGCCGATCAAACAATGCTATGTCACGAAGAATAATTGGTATCCACTTGTCAACAAGTAGATGCGCCGCAAGCCCTATGGGACACATGTCTTTTTCGACGATGTTGAAGTCCAGCATAACAGCCCCCAAAACAACTCTGACATACAGTCTAGACTGTTCATGCGCGCCAGGTCAACCTCCATTAAGAAACGATGAATCTCAACAGAACCGGAGGGTTTCGGATGTCCACTCCCAAATTTATCGCGATTACCGCAGCTACTTGCCCCGCAGCAAGCAGATCTGGCGCTTTGAACGAATTGGCCAAATTCGCTCAAGACTGCCGACAAAATGGCGCAGTACGCGTGACATATGGCAGCGTGATCTCAGGCCGCTATCCCGGGGCTTTGGTGAATGTTCAGTTCTTTGATGACCTACAAGGATTTGAGAGCGTTATGAACATGATCCCGCAGTCCTCCGCCTATTCGCGTATGGTCAACGATCATGCTGTAGCGCCCTTTGCTCGCAACGTTTTTCGGGGAAAACCGATTGCGTTTGAGCCAAAGCTTGAACCCACGCCAAAGTATCTCATGCTAACGAGAGCTCATCGGCGGTCGTTGGAAGAGGCCGCGATGTTGGAAATGCTCAACAAGACAGCGCCAGTGTTCAAATCCGCAGGCGCACAAACCATGCGCATGGGACAAACACTCACCGGATCGGATCTCGGGACATATATGCTGGGTGTGACTTATCCTGACATGTCGGCGATTGAGAGAACCTACGATGCTCTGGCTAATAGCCCTGAGTATGGGCAACTGATGAATGGTCTCGAAGTCGATATGCGTTCAATCACGAAGATTGCAGGCATCCTCTAAGCTTAGTCGACACTGGCCGAACGGAGGGCAACACTATGCAAGGCTTTATGCTCTATCTCGTACTTTACGGGTTGATTGTCATTATTTTGGTCCTTGTACAGGTCTTAGCAGCGGCCCAGCAGGTTGGACTATCGGCTCTTGCTGGAAATCGCGAAAATCTGGTTCTGACCGGTTTTGCTGGTCGACTGGAGCGAGCTACGAGTAACTCGCTACTTGCACTCGCTTTAGTATCGCCTGCTGTTTTAATGACCCACGTGTCGGAGCCTGTAAGCGATTTTCCAAATCAAATTATGCTAATCTTTGTGATAGCGCGCATTGCCTACACCGCAATGTACGCCCTCGGAATTGTTTGGTTACGAACCGTTGCATGGCTGACAGCATTCACATGCACCGCTCTATTGTATGTGGGATTGGTGCTATAACTTCAACAAATAGGATATTGCATTCAAAACCCGAAAATAATTCAAATATCATAAAAAAGGAGCTGACGCTATGATGGTAAAACTCACACAAGATTTAGCTCGTGGCTTTAAACCCTGGAAAGATATGTTTCATGAAAACGAAGCCGCTCTTAATGCACTTGGCGGAAAGTTGATTTTCGCAGGTACCGAAAAGGATAATGACAAAAAACTGACGGTCATAATCGATTTTGAGTCTCCTGAAGCTCTGAAAGCCTTTGGTGGCCATGAGGAACTCAAGGCCAAAAGAGCCGCCGCGGGCGCCATCTTGGAAACTACTGTGATTACACTAATGAGTGGAGAATCGTTCATTAGGTAAACACGTGACACAAAAAGTCACTTCCCAAGTTTATAAACCGATCAAGCGCTCGAATTCAATCGTAAAGGAAGAAGGAAATGAAAAATCTGAAGCATATTCTACTCACATTTGGCAGCATCAGTGCCAAATTTTGCTTTGGCCGGTGGCCATTCTGATTTTGGCGGACACGGTACAAGCGTCATTACAGGTTCGAATGTAATGGAAGGCAGTACTGGAGTTTTATTGAGCCAGACGTCAGAAGATGTGTGGATTTGGGATGATGCTCCAGAAGGATATCCAACAGCATCTACTGCTTCTTGTACGCAATATATTGCCTTTGCCACAGGTCAAATGATGCCGCTCGGATTTATAAATGTTTGCCAGCAAGTTGATGTTGATGGCGATGTAAATTTGATACAGGCCAACCCTCAGGATGACGGTTCATTCCTCGTAACTCAAATAGCAGGAACTGGTAAATGGGCTGCGTTTACTGGCGCTAATTGGGTCGGCCGGACCGATGTAAGTATTGGGCAAAATGCAAGCGTATACTCATTTTCGCCCGAGTAGGAGAAAATCTAATCACATAAACGCCTTCACGGGTTAAGATGACTTCTCTGCCTAGCAATTCACCGTAGAATAAATTCTGAAAACGAGCAGTGCTAAGTGTACGCCCGTGTCTGCTTTTTTGCTCGGCTAGACTAACAAACCGACGACTCACAGAGGATATAAACTATGCCAATAGAAGTGAAAAGCTTTGCAAATCAAGCCGACGAATCCAAGGACATGCCAAATGCACGTATGGAGGCAGTAAATGTTCTTGGTAAGCGTATCATGAAGTTGACGCTTGCTCCGGACTGGAAATGGTCCACCGACATCAAGCCACTTGTGGGCACACCCAGCTGCCAAGCCACGCATACAGGTATCATCGTTGAAGGCACTATTCATTGTGTTTGCGACGATGGCTCGGAAGCTACCTACACTGCGGGTGACGCATATGCCATCTCACCAAATCACGACGCTTGGTGTGTGGGCGGCAAACAAGCAGTTGTCTTTGAGTTTG
>Ga0209137_1000946_pt1 | contig 28855 bp, 32 predicted proteins | sample SaaInl5LU_22_DNA_FD_184642 | JGI IMG/M metagenome (GOLD analysis project Ga0209137, IMG submission 184642) | Marine microbial communities from expanding oxygen minimum zones in the Saanich Inlet - ESP_105LU_22_DNA (SPAdes) (version 2) | ecosystem: Environmental > Aquatic > Marine > Intertidal...
ACTGAGGTTCGCTTAGTATCATAAGACTTAACAAATTCAGCTTTTCTTGCTAGGAAGACAGCAGTAATTCTGGACCTAGGGCCTGACATCTGCGCTGGTGCCGCCTTGCCCAAGAGACTGATTTTATTGACATCTACCACACCTTTTACCTTTAGCTTGAAGGATTTTCCGCTACAGCGGTGGTCGACCTGTGCATTCAAAAAATAGTCGTCAATATTCGTTAGTATCTGCTGCTCATTTTCAGAGAATAGCGTTGAGATGGCGACTGACTTACCCGCAGCCCATGATCTAAGTGCGTTGGATTTGGCTTGAGACAAAACCTCATTGTATTCGCTGGTTTTCCTTGGTCGTCCGTCTTTGCATTTAGACCGCAATTCTTTATTTTGCGCACCGGTGATGGTTTCCGTGTAACCCTGGATCGGAAAAACCAAGCCTGTCGTCGTAATCATTACTAACAAGATTTTTTTCAAATGCATATGTTTTACCTCAGATTATCAAAGACATCTTTCTCCAGACTTCGGCTAATAGCCACAATCTTCTTATAAGGCTTTTTAGAGAACATTTTTTCTTTAAACCACTTCTTGTCTGGCTTGGCAAGTTGAGCGCAGAACTCATCAGACAGCACAGTTAATGAATTCTTTAGTTCATTCCATTCATTAACTTCAAGCTTTTTAGACAGCTTTAAAACTCGGCCAGATTGTGCTTTTTCGCTATAAAGTAATTCATCAAACCCAAGATCCCCTATGGATACACGCAGGCCTGCAATAAACGAGGGATAAATTACATTAGCTGTCTCTTTCATGATCTTTTTATTAAAGCCAAGTAACTTTAAATCTACGAAATAATCCGCCGGAGGGAGTTCTAGCTGCACAGCATCTGCATTTTCAAAGCGCATGGCCATGGCGCCACCGATAGCCTGCCCTTTAGTGTAGGGAAGTACTGGAATGCCAAGTCTTTTTGACATGGCGGCTGAAAACTGACTAGCCACTCTGGTGTTAAAAACCTCTGTATCAACATAGTACTTTTTAAGGTATTTGTCAGCACTCGCAGTTTGTTCGACACTCCTAACCTTGATATTCCAACTGTTGAAGGGCTTATCGAAATTTACTTCAGCAAGGCGGGAGATAAATTCATTGACCAAGTTGATCTTTTTCGATTGGTCAAAATAGACTGTATTATAGATTTCTCGTCTGTATGCGTCGTCAACGGTTTTTGGGCTATCGGTGTAACTGGTGATAAAAGGAATGGTGCTGATAACTCTTTTCTCGGTGAAGTCAAAAAGAACTATTTGACCAAAGGTTGTCGCCTTAACCGCAAAATAACCACTACCCGTATTCTCAGCCTGAAATTGCTCTTCAGTAATGGCTAGGGCAATACTTAAAGCGTTCCCAGATTTACTATTGCCAAGACCAGATGTAAAACTAACACCTTCGAGATCAACTTCGCTAATCGCTGATCTTAAAATGCTGTTATATTCAGCAAGAGCCGGTGGGCTCTCAATGATAGAAGCGGCATAAGGGGCCGCGGAGTGCATATTGACGGCATCACCTATGTAGGATAGCCCCGCAAAGTATACTTGAGTTGCAGACCAACCAAGCACGCAATGACATGTAGCTAACCCGAAGGCTATGTATTTTAAAAGTCTCTTAATCATTTTTTTGTTATTAGATTTTTATATATTTTTGAAACCTTTCGTACGCTCTATCTTCACTATCCCACAATCTTGGCCCATCATCAAGATAGTCTCGACATAGCCAACCTATCCACAATGCTCCCGCTCTAGCTGACTAGCCTCAAACGCCTCACTGGGAGAGTACGTTAAAGCATATGCATCTTTAATGGTTGCGAACAACTTAAGATATTTACATTTATTCTCCGGTGGCAACCAGTTATCAGGTCCTTTGGCACCCTTCTGCCGATTTAATCGCATCTCAACCGCCAGAAGATTCAAAGGGTCATTAGCAAATTTAATGCGCTTTGCCTTTGGCCAACTTGCCGCCCCATGCTGCCATGCCCATTTGAGGGGCACCACATGATCAATATCCAACCTTGATGATTTAAAAACCAATTGACCTGTGTAGGGAGACAGCCAACTCCCCTCTGCCACCTGGCACTGCTCAAATGATTTAAATTTCACCTGCTCAAGAGACTGGGTAATTAAAGTCTCGTGTCGAGTATTTTGGCAGTCACCATCATCATCAGACCAACCACGACCAAAGGCTTCTCTGGAATAATTAGGACTAGACTCATCTAACAACGAAACCCTATCGCCGGCAGAAGATTGATTTTTTTCACCCAGGGAAAGAAAGTTGGAGATTTTTACGTCGATCATCGGCGTATCACCCGATTTGGGCTGCAACCACGCCAAGACAAGCAATGACCCAATCAGCACTACTATGTTCTTTGCGAACATAAATACGCCCCTCTCCCAACTTATTGTTTCAGCGGTCTAACGCCGCCTAGGCTTCATAGTAGTGTTACTTAGGTGTTGATAGCAAGAGCGGCCCAAGTAATGATCAACCAGCTTTTGTATGTAACCTCTTTGTATTGTGGTGAGAAATGTGCTTGGCTAAGAGATGCTGTTGATAATATTTGGCAGGTAATAAATTGGAAATTTTCTAGTGGGAGGATTTGTGTTAATAGTGATAAGGGTATTTATCGCACGCCATGATTTGGAGTTGAGTTTGGCTTCGTTTTGTTACTTTTTAGTCTAGTCTTGGCGAACCGCCCTTGATAACCGAGCGATGGCGTTGCGCTGGTAACGTATCAACTTATGGTTGTCAGCAGAGCGACGGGATACCGGGCCACCTTTGCGCCGCTCCTGCCTTTGCATGCTCGCAAAAAAAGCTGCCATGTCTCGCACATCTTGGGGCTCACTGCCCGACGGACTGAGAAGCTCGCTAAAGATAGGGTTCGAAGCCTTCACATTCGCATCGCGCAAAAACTCATCAATTGGCTCGGGACTGCTATAAGTATCGTAATAGGCATCCATCACCCGTCGATAATTAAGAAGTCCCGTGGCGATATCGGCACAGGCGAAGGCAGATAACCCCTCCTCCGCAATGAGATCGATAAGCGCCCTGCACTCAGACGATGACTCAAAGTCGGGGGCGCTATTTAGTCCATGCTTACGAGAATTTTGGCTACTAGCTCGCTTCCCGGCAACCGATCGTGGACCCGTTGATTTAAGTGCATTGCAGCGATTTGTAGGGCTCCTACGATGGTTTATCGTCAAGCGACAGAACCCCCTTCGCAGACTGCTTTGACTCAAGTGCTGCCAGCTCAAGATCCATACGCTTTAGCAGGCGTGACTTGTAGTCTATGGAGTCAATACTCCTTTGAAGATGCCTCATCGTCTGGTGCTGACGGTGGATTAGATCATCCACCATCTTGATGTGCCTAGCGGCGTCCTTAAAGGCCCTAACCCGGAGATCCGATAGGGTGAGATTGGCCCCGGTGAGAGTCTGCTCAATCAAAGCTGCTTCATCCTTATGCGCACTTCCTTCCAAATAATGCTCAAGGGCCACCGACAGCTTACTGTTGCCAGAAGCCATCCAGTTGCTACCCGCCTTCGACAAAAGCCTCGCCATCGCCTCATGGAGTAATAGCTCCTTATCAACGGTGTGCCTCTTAATCCACCAGAGGCACTCATTAAGCTGACTCACCAGTGCAACCGCCAAGGGTGAGGGATTGGCTAGTTCGGATAAGAGACTTTGCAAACCTGATTGGAACCCAGCCTCAGATTCATTGGGCAAAAGCTTGGGGCTTGATAGGAAGGGTAAAAGAGACTTGAATTTATCTTCAACAGGCATAGCAACATCCACATAAATACCGAAATGGACATTATAAGGCATAAGCTAAAAGATAAAGCAGTTAGAACTTAATCGCCGCGCTTGATACGCAGAGTCACACCAGGATTAACCAGCGGATCGCCGGTGAATTCAATGCCGGCTAGCTCTAGCGTATCTTTTAAAATCAACAGGACACTCGTGTTAGCCGAGGGGATTCCCTTCTGCAACTCATAGCGGCGCAAAGTGGTAATTCCGACTCCACTCTTCTCAGCTAGCTCTGTACCACTCCACCCCAAAAGCGCGCGTGCGGCTCTAATTTGACTTGACGAAAGCATTTATAATATCTATTGTGGTATTTTTAATACCAATTAATGTCTTTTATTAACTTTAGAGAGAAGAGTAACATGATTGACGATATATTTGCCAAGTTTGATGGTGCATTTGCCAAAAATACCATTAGGGCCTATAGATCAGACTTTATCCAATACCAAACCTGGTGCGTTGAAAACAGACTAGTGCCCATACCTGCCACCGCAGATATCATGGCAATGTATGTCGACTATCTTAGTGAAAACAACAAAAGCGCCACCATCCGTCGACGAATCAATAGCCTAGGCACCGTACTCAAACTCTCCAAAAACCACGACCCCACCAAGCAACCAGAAGTGATACTGGCACTAAAGCGTATGCATCGCAAAATTGGACGGGCACAGCAGCAAGCCACTCCACTCACCAAACCACTACTCAACCAGCTACTTAGCAACTGTGATAACAGTGGCAGGGGTTTAAGGAATAAAGTCCTATTAAGACTCGGCTACGAAACTATGCGAAGGCGATCAGAACTCTGCGCGTTCAAGTTTCAAGACATCTGCCAAGCACCTAATGGAAAACCGGCTATCCGGCTTAACTTCTCAAAAACGGATCAATTCGGGACAGGAAAGATGCTGCCCATCAGCCAAGAACTCTTCGACTTATTACAAAAATGGAGGAGTATGATCAGCAATGAAGGCTATATTCTGCGGTCAATTAACAGGCATGGTCATATTGGGAGCAATCTACATCCAGCAAGCATAAGCACCCTATTAAAAGCACTGCAAAAGGATTTGAAAATGGCCTCCGATGAACAACCGCTCAGCGGTCATTCGTTTAGAGTGGGTGCAGCACTAGATCTATTAGAACAAGGTGAGCCGCTTGAAAGGATAATGCTCAAAGGGGGTTGGCAGACGGATTCGACTGCCATGAAATATTTACGAAATTGGGTACACTAAACTAACGTTAGCCTTGCAACCTATTGATCACGATTTTAATACCATCTCGCCAACTAGAGCTAGTTACGTCAAAACAACTTTCTATCTTACTGCAATCCAATACTGAATAGGCAGGCCGAACTGCGGGAGTCGGATAATCGGCCGTCGTAATGGATTTAACGTGGCTAGGTGTTTTTAATCCCTGCACTTCTGCTTCTAAAAAAATAGCGCGCGCGAAGTCATACCAAGAACAGGGTTCATCACCACAGTAATGGTATGTACCTGACGATGATCCTTTTAAATCGAGTAAAGACAAAATAGACACTATCGATTTAGCAATATCCTGAGCATAGGTAGGGCAACCAATTTGATCCCCTACGATACTTAACTCATCACGATCAGCGCCCAATCGGAGCATTGTTTTTAGGAAATTATTCCCGTATTCACTGTATACCCATGCCGTGCGAATAATCAGATACTTACAACCAGATGCTTCAATCGCCGCCTCGCCTTTCAACTTTGAGTCCCCATAAACACCTTGAGGATTGGTTGGATTATCTTCTTTGTAGGGAACTTCAGAATTACCATCAAAAACATAATCAGTTGATACATGAATTAACCAACAATCCAGCTGATTGCATATTTTAGAAATATTAGCCACCGCAAGATGGTTTATACGATCGGCAACTTGATGTTCTTCCTCAGCCTTATCAACTGCAGTATAAGCCGTTGCATTGATTACAATATCCGGTGAGATTTTCAATATCTGAGTCTTGGTTACTTCAAACTCGGCAATATCAATTTGCCCACGCGAAGTATAAACAACGTCATGCTCTGTAATAACTAACTGATCATTGAGACACTGCCCAAGTTGACCTTTACTACCAAGAACCAATATTTTCATAAACGGAGATCAACTAGTCGTTTGGCGCTTTCGTCCTTGGTTGACAGGGCTGGATTCGCAATTGGCCAAGGTATATTTAAATCTGGGTCACTCCACAAAATACTGCCTTCATCGCTAGGATCATAATAATCGGTGCATTTGTACTCGAAGTCAGCAGTATCAGACAAAACTACAAAACCATGAGCAAAACCCGGTGGCACCCAAAACTGCTTTTTATTTTCCTCAGACAAAATAACGCCTTCCCATTCACCGAATGTCGCCGATCCTTTACGTATGTCTACGGCGACATCATAAACTTCACCGCGGACAACACGAACCAACTTGCCCTGTGGTTTAGTCTTCTGGAAATGCAAACCTCTAAGAACGCCCCTAGCAGACCTAGAATGATTGTCTTGAACAAATGGCAGGTCAATACAAGCCTCCTGCTTATATCTGGCAGCTTGAAATGTTTCTAGGAAAAAACCCCTATCATCACCAAATACGCGCGGTTCTATGATTACACAGCCTTTAAGCTTTGAATGGCTAATCTTCACTTATAACCACCTGCTACCTTAGAAAGATACTCGCCGTAGCTCGTCTTCTTGAGCTTTTCGGCCTGTAACATTAAATCGGCTTGTGAAATCCAGCCATTGTGAAATGCAATCTCCTCCAGGCAAGCCACTTTTAAACCTTGACGATGCTCGACCGTTTGTACGAATTGGCCGGCCTCAAGAAGGGAATCATGAGTGCCAGTATCTAACCAAGCAAAACCTCGACCTAACAACTCGACCTTCAAATCCCCCCTGGCTTGATAGGCGTTGTTGATATCTGTAATTTCAAGCTCACCTCGCAACGACGGCGTAATACTCTTAGCAATCTCCACAACATCATTATCGTAGAAATAAAGCCCGGTTACTGCATAGTTAGATTTGGCAACGCTCGGCTTTTCCTCAATGCTTAAAACATGACCCTCACTGTCGAAGTCAACAACTCCAAAGCGTTCAGGATCTTTAACATGAAACCCAAAAATAGTCGCCCCCTTATCTTGGGTGCTAGCGGCATTTAACTTCTCAGTAAAATGCTGGCCGTAAAAAACATTATCCCCAAGCACTAGAGCAACATTATGATCGCCAATAAAACTTTCACCTATAATAAAAGCTTGAGCAAGCCCATCAGGGCGCGGCTGAATACCATACTCAAGACAAACACCTAAATGAGCGCCATCACCCAATAAGCGCTGGTAACCTGACATATCTTCAGGACTTGAAATAATAAGGATATCTTTAATGCCAGCCAACATCAGAACAGAAATGGGATAGTAAATCATCGGTTTGTCGTATATCGGTAATAGCTGTTTCGATACTCCCATTGTTATGGGGTGGAGCCGACTACCCGAGCCTCCAGCTAATACAATTCCTTTGTACTTAGATGTCATATATCCGCCCCTATTCTTTCCATTCGATAAGCACCTGAAAGGACTCTCTCCCACCAAGGCGCATTGGTTAAATACCACTGAACTGTTTTGCGTAATCCAGTTTCAAATGTTTCCTCTGGCACCCAACCAAGTTCACGCTCAATTTTTGAAGCATCAATAGCATAACGAGCATCATGACCCGGACGATCTTTAATAAAAGTTATTAAGTCTCGATAGTTAATCACCCCTGAAGGTTTTTGAGGTGAAAGCTCTTCAAGCAAATCACAAATAGTTTCAACCACTTCAAGATTAGTTTTTTCGTTGTAACTACCAATATTATAGGTTTCGCCGACTTTACCCTCAGTGACGACCTTAATTAAGGCTTTTGCATGGTCTTCAACATACAACCAGTCACGTATTTGTAAGCCATTGCCATATATAGGCAAAGGCCTGCCATGAATAGCATTAAGGATTACATGGGGTATAAGTTTTTCTGGAAAATGGTATGGCCCGTAATTATTTGAGCAATTAGTAACAATTATAGGAAGTCCATAGGTGCGACCCCAAGCCCTCACTAAATGATCAGAAGCTGCTTTGCTTGCAGCGTATGGTGATGAAGGAAAATAGGGTGTTTTCTCTGTAAATAATTCATCTGTACCTTCTAAATCACCATAGACCTCATCAGTAGAGATGTGATGAAACCGAAATTGCTTTTGCTCAGTAACATCCAGACCAAGAAAATATTTTCTTGCCGCCTCAAGTAACTTAAAAGTACCCGTTATATTGGTATGGATAAACTCAGCAGGCCCATCAATGGAGCGGTCCACATGACTTTCCGCCGCCAGATGCATAACGCAGGTAGGTTGATATTGCTTAAATACGCGCGCAATCTCTTTATCATCACAGATATCAATCTGCTCAAAACAATAACGAGCATTATCTATAGCCTGCGGCAACGACTCCAAATTACTCGCATAGGTCAGCTTGTCGACATTGATAACATCGTAATGAGTATCCTTGAGAATCTGTCGAATCACTGCACTACCAATAAAACCAGCTCCTCCTGTCACTAATATATTCATGCTTCTCCCACTTATTATTCTAAAAAACAGCCGATTCAAACTACATCGATCACTCGAATAATGATAAATACTGCTGCTTTACTATTTTCCAAGTATATCTTCGCTGCGCGATTTCTTGCATCTCAGGATCTGAATGCTGGCAGAATGATTTCATATGACGGCACAAATCATCTGAAGTCCCGAAATACAACCCTTTATTCTCCAGTGTTGCTCTATTGTAGACACAGTCAAAAGCAATCACTGGTTTAGCAAAATGCATCATTTCAACAAGTGACGGATTGGTACCGCCAGCTGAGTGTCCATGAATATAGGCGGAGCAGTTGGTTCTATAAACCCACAAAACCTTAATATCATAGATAGGATCCAGCAGCCTTAAGTTTAGCTTGGAGGAATACTGATCATGTAATCTTTTGCCATAATCAGAAGCATACCAATTACCGACAAAGACAAGCTCTTGCTGTGAATTGGCAAAAGCTTCCAAAATAATATGGACATTATTTTCGGGCTCAATACGACATAATGCTAAGGCATATTGGCGATCAATGTCTAAAGCAGAGAGGTTTACCAACTCATCAGGAACTGCCAATGCATGGTCTCCACCGTAGGCAATTGTTTTACAGTCCCGTCGATAGGCATGATTAACGTAGTCTGCAATGGCTTCATTATCAGCCACGATCTTCGTGGAGTAGTTGACGGCCACAGTCTCAGAAAACTTAAGAAACCTCTTGGCAAGTCCCTGCCATTTCTCTCGACGCCACTCAATGCCATCGATATTTGTCACTAGCTTGACACTAGGAAAGAGCAGACGCAATACAGGAAATATAATTGCGCCGGAGACACCTAGAATAAGTAGGTTACGATGCCCCGCCAGCAAAGCATGCAAGCATGAAAAAATATCGTAAACAACGCTCATCGGACCGTTGGCGTTCAGTGGAATATACACAAGCTTAGCGCCTTTGTAGGTGGCCAGTCGCAGCTCATAATATTTACTTGAACAGTAGACAGTAAACTGATGTTCATCTCCACCAATCAAAGACTCGACTAAAGTTTCAAACCCACCATAAGAGGCAGGCACGCCAACACTACCCACAATCGCTATTTTCATTGATTATCCACAGATTTTTTTTTCGACTTGATTTGCTCGCGTAAAAACTCATCAACACGGTCTTTAAAAGCAATAGACGAGTAAGTACCAGCGATATCTAATGCATGATCAGCACAGCGACGCCAAAGACCTTCATCAGCCTGAAGTTGAGTTATAAAATTAACGATACGATCAGTATCTTTCGCATGGGCAATGAGTCCACATTGGTCGTCAAAGAAATCTAAGTGACCTCCAACGGGAGGCACAATGCAAGGGCAGGCAAAAGCCATACCCTCAAGAATTGTTAGACCAAAGGCTTCAACACATGCCTCGGGCAGTGATAAATTAAGAACTAGAAAAGATTCCGCATATATCTTCTGCAAGCTGAGTTCATGCGATAAAAGACATAAATTTGTCGGCACATTGTTTCTAGAAGAGAAATCAGCAAGCTCCTTTACCGAACAATTGAAAACGGCAGTAAATGGAATATCAGGCAATTTCTCAGAAATCTTTAATAATTCACCGACGCCTTTATAGATATTAAGCGAACCGACAAATAGTACTCTACGTTGTCGAAACTTAGATTGATAGTCCAGTGCCACCTCAGTTTTAAAGTCTCCACGCAAACCATTTGGTAGAACAAAACAATGTTTATTTTCAAATCGATACTGGTCAGATAGAAACTGTGAAACAAAGATAATCTTGTGTGCTGTCCAATGGATCACCTTTTCGGCTAAGGTCCGCATAATCGCTGGGCCGCTTCCCAATTCATGGACATATGCAATGGTCTGCGCACCCATGGCGCGACTAGCTATCATAGAACCAAGGCAAAGAATGGTATTGTTAATAACCACTACTTTTTCACCGCGCAAGAGACTCCTAATGGCCAACAAAAAAACAGCCATAAAAAGCTGTACCTGAGCAAAGGCAAACGACAAAAAATTCAACACAACGGAACCTCCTCGTGGGTACCAAATTGTCTTGACCTCACCAAGGCCTGTGTGCAAAAAACCCTCAGAACCGCTCGTCACTATAGTGAGAACGCCAGACTGAATCTCTTGCGCAGTGCAGAAGTCTGCCAAAACTCTGGGGCTGCCGCTAAAATCATTAAGAAGGTGCACGGCTATATATCTAGTCTTTTTCATTTCGCATTCCAATAAATTTCGCTGGGACCCCGACAAAAATCGAATTATCTGCAAAAGAATCTTTTAACCCCAAATAACTTTGAACCGACTAAGTGTGGGACTTAAAGGTAGGTATTGCAGTAAATTAAATCATAACCATCATTTTTTCGACTGATTTTGACTGTAGTAATAAATATGAGCATTTTTTTGGGGGGGGAGGACCTGAGGGCCTTACTCAGATTTTTATCCGATAAAAACTAGGGAACCCTCACATAAACTATGTCACTAATTTGTTTTGATAAGAGTCCACCTACATCAGTATTCGTGCACAGTGATACTTTAATATTCCTACGGACAACGTACTCACTAGTGGAACTTAAAAATCCGGTGCTTCCGGAGAAATTGTTGTTAAGCTGAAAAATATGGACCCTAGAAACAATCATCAATCACCTTCAATGCCTGACGAAAAAACTTCTTTCGTGCTCCCAAAATTTTATAACCGGAAAAAGTATCTGCTGGACGTACAGCTCGAACATGCGCATCATCAAGATTAGGAAATAAACTAATGGCAAGCGAAAGTATATTGTATTGCTTAAATAAACGTTGCCGAGATACTACAATACTTTCTATACGCTCTTTATAAGTTATTTCCGAATTAGCCAAGATATTGTCAACAACAGCTAGCACATCATCTATTTTTGATGCATCAACTTTAAGAATGGAACTCTCAGGGAAAAAACTAACTACGTTGGGGCAACCAGAGTAAATTGGACAACAAAAGCCCAAAAATGAGTCTGCTAGCTTTTCAGTCCACACACCCATGACGCTGCAATTTTCTATAGCAATATGATAACGATAGGGCATCAAAGCTTGCCGTTTATCATCGATGAAGTTGGAGCCCCGCCCATACATTCCTATATGACTACCAAAATCCTTTTTAAGTCTCTCAAAGAGATCGAATCTTGTTCTATGTTCGGAACTCCGCCGGAGATTAGAAGATATCATCGATAAAGCTTTGGTCTTTGAAGGCATTTTTAATCGAGATAACTCATCAAAGGAATATTGATATTCTTTCATAGAATGAGATAACCCAAAATGCCAGTTATTGTAGATTTGTCTACCAACTATCAGCGCTTTACCAGACTTAAGATTTGAAGAGGAGAATACAATATCAAATTGGTCTACAAATGATCTAGGTAGGACAGAAAATTCAGGTGGTTCACCAGATATAAAAATAAGCCCACCATCCCTGACATGAAGGTCATATGGGACTGTAATACTTTCAAAAACAATCACAAAATCCCATATTTTTGGCTCAGTAGAATTTTCGTACAAAAAAACATCAGAAAAACTGCTGGTTTTACCTGCCATATAAGAAAACAAGTCGGACTCAAAACCGTGAAGGATATTAACAATCATTTAGGGAGTTCACCATTTTAGATATGTTATCAAAACAACGGCCATGACTCTTATGAGATCTTTGTTGAATGAGCATAACTTTAACCATCGTTTTAAATGAAGATTACCTAAAATCTCAGTTCTTTCTTTTCTCGAAATTCGCCGTAAATAAAAACATAAACCCCCGACTTCTTTACAAAATGCCTTAGAGAGACCCGAACGTGTGGCATTTTCATAAGAACATCTCTCTAAAAGAAAAAGTATTCGCTCAACAACAGTCAACATACCTGCCACATGCAATCTATCGTTCCCTCCTGTCATGATAGAGCTTGGGCGTATTCTGTAAATGTAAAATGGGGCGGCTAATCTGACAACGGTTTTGGCTGAAAGCAGAACCTCGATAGTAAACAACGCATCTTCATGATAAATATTAGCTTCAAAGCTTAGGTCATTTTCAACTAGAAAATCCCTGCGATACATATAAAACATTACCGGGGAAAGATAAACATAGTTATTCAAGACTTCAACACCAGAAATTGAACTAAAAGATGGCATATCCAAGGACAAATTTAATTCATCTCCACCTAATACTTGATGCCCTAGGCAAAAAACATCTGTATCGAACTGCGCTCGATAACTGAGAAAATTACTAATAGCATCCTCATTGATCATATCATCACTATCAACGAACCAAACATATTCTCCAGAGGCTGCTGAAAATCCTCGATTTCTCGTAACACTCAGACCGACATTTTTTTGCTCCAATAAAACCGCATGCATAAAGGATTTCAAATGGGATTTAACCATCTCAAAGCTAAGATCCAGCGTCCCGTCGTTTATAAAAATAACTTCTACATTGGTTCTTTTACCAATGGCGGAAACAAGAGAACTTATAGTGGACTCAATGTACTCCTCTACTTGATAAACTGGAATTATTATCGAAAGAGCAATGTTACTTTTCATACCTCACACACCAGTAGCTTATCTATTTTTTTTAGAAACGCCATATAAAAGCCAATGGCCACCAAGTAACCAAAAAGTATCATCACTAAAAACAAAAAGTTACCAGTATCGACAAGTCCAGAACTTACAAGAGACGTCAAGGCACTTATTAAAACCATAAAACCAATGTCGTTATACAGGCCTCGAAGATCACATTTCGCATAAAGATAGCAGGACGAAAATCCAATCAATCCAGCTAAAAATAGAGCCCATGGAAAACCCAAAATCGTGTAACGGTAAAAAACTGCCAGCAAAAGCCCCTGAATTAAAAGCATAACCAAACCAATTAAGGCATAGACTTTCTCCTTACCCAAAGAAGCCAACGGTAGTCCGTAAAATAAAAACATAATGACAGGCATTATCGCCACCATATACATAGGAAGAATTTTAAAAAACTGGGTTATGTGGTCCTGAGAAAGGTTCGAAAATAATGTGCCTACATACGGCACTGTAACAATAAAAGTTATACAAATGACCAATAATGCCATTATGGCCATCATCAAGCCCTTGCTCTTATTTAATAAAGACTGATTGCCGGAAAAATTAATATCTCGACCAATATGTAACGTCGGCAACACTAAAGATAATATAAAGGAAGTGAAAATTGCCTGCGCCGATGACTTTATTAAAATAGCGTACACAACCAATGTCAAAATACCAGTACCCAGTTCAGCACCAATGAATCGCTCAAATAGTCCGAGAGCTACACCTGCGCCATAAGTAATAGTTAGTGGAATTACTCCAACTAAAAAAAAGGGAAGGCTCCTTGCGCGAATCTTACCAACATTGAAGCAGGCATCACCAACAGTTTTTCTCAACCAAAAAATACTATAGCAGAAAGGAATAATAACAATTACCGCTTGGCACATTATCAATGCTAAAAGCTGAAAATGAGGGAACACGAGAATAAAGATTGCGACGGCTAAAATTTGTGCAAGTACAACTAACACCTCAGGCACAATATATTTTTGATCACAGTTTAAAATCGCTGTCACACAAGCTGTCATCTGCTGCGCTGTAAGCAATGGAATTAGAAGTGCTAACATAAAAAGAAGATTCCCTGATGCATTTGTATTAGCAGCGATGACGATAAATATTAGACTAAAGATTGAGAATACCAAGTTCATGTAATTAATAGTTGTCAACAATTCAATTATTTCCTGTGACGACATTTTAGCCTTTAAAAATTTACCTCTAAAAAGCTCATTAAACGGCCCCCAAACAAACATATTGATCGCTGAATAAATATATACCGCTAGAAACCAGTCATCAGAAAAATCGTCAGCACCTAAATAATTGATCATTAATAAAAGCAACGACAGGGAGGATACGAGCTTTAGACCCCTCAATGCACCCATATTTATGAATTTCATTAACACTTTAGTCTAAGCCCACATTTTCTAAGAGATCATATATTTCTTGCCACCGTCGTTCCCTATGTCTCCAGTGATTTTTATCAAATGTATCTCTAATCCCTTCTTTCATTTTTGGAATGATGTCATGGTCAATGCAAAGCTGATCGATTTTTTGTGCAAACTCTTCAACAATAGTTTCATAAGGAGCATTGTGAGATATTAAGAAGCCATTTGTTGTATTAATAGTGTCCTTCATCCCATTTATATCTAAACTTATTGTTGGAACTCCAGAGGCTAAAGCCTCCCAAAGCGTGGTCGGATTCCCCTCGCTCATGCTTGTAATAACATGCAAATCTGATTTATTAAAAATATCTGCAACCTCAGTCCGTGTGACACCTCCTAGCATCGAAATACAGCTATACTTACCATTTTTAGATATATTGTCTCTGTAGAAGTCATATAGGGGTCCATTACCCACTATAATCACCGAGATCTCTGCCGATTTTTCACATCTATCAATTACATCTAAAAGAAGTTGTAAGTTCTTCCGATATTCAAGGGTGCCAACCCAAATTAGATTAAGTTTATTTTTGTAGTAGTATCTCCTATCTTCAACGAAAACTCCGACAGGACCGTTCTCAGGAAGATGAAGAGAAAGAATCCCTTTGGATTGACGTATACAACGTTTATTCTCAGTAGTCGCCGTTAATACAATATCAGTTGAGGTTAAAGCCTGGCTGATACGTTTTGAAAAATAAAGCTGGTAATAATTCATTATGTTACGCATACAAAATTGCAACTTTGCCTTAATAGGCAATGACGGCTGAACCGCTGTTCTTATCGAAATTGTCCCTCCAATCGGTCCCCAGATATAGGGAAGCGGCAAGCGCCACAAGAAACCTGGTTCTCTATAGCCAATAGGGTTTAGATAATGAACGAAGTCATATTGAGATAGATTAGGCAATAATCGCACATGTGCATACGCATCTTTATGCCAAACATGATATGCCAGGTAAAAAGAACTTCTTAAGATATTTTTTTTGTTAAAAACGTTCAAAATGCTAGCTAGCTTACTAGGCTTAACAAAAATAAAACTAACGTTTTCAAGCTTATTCTCGACAAGGTAGTGCTCTAAATCATCATTGTCTCCCATATGATCACCAGAGCACCCATAAACAACATCTATTGCATAGAATTTACTTAAATAAAGAACATGATTCCATGCAACGGAATATTCCGATCCTCTATATGGCGAAATCATATATGCCAACAATAGAATACGTTTCTTTTTCATCTATTTTTTCCTTAAAAAATACCTAACCTAAATGCATTAAGGCTTGATACTTTGACCACGGCAGACATCATCCAGTATATGTGGATTATAAAAATTGAAGCATTGATTAATGAAAACAACGAAAATTTACGGAACTCTAATGTTGATAATAAAATAAACTTTGTGATGTACAAAGAACCAGCAACTCTTGTAGTCAAAATAGTCCCTGCCATAGAACCAACCGGCGACAAAAACGCACCAACTATAAAAATTAGAATCAAGGGACGTAAATAACCTAGAGCGTCACTTCTTTTAAAGGTATAAAGATAAAAAATAATATACAAATCAACTAAGATATTAAATACAACAGCAACCCAACTAAACGTTTGGCCACTTTCTAAGATGTAATCGTTTTCAACATAGGATGACAATCTTCCAACAATGACTTCGTCCAATAATATTTCATATAAAAATAATATCCCAAAGTCAGAATTAATACTCCACAGTCCCAACAGAACAAAAACAATGACAACTAAGGATCTGGCCGAAAACATTTTAGCCATGATTGCTAATGCGATCATCAAAAAAGTCACTTGGTGGAACAAAACTGCAAACAAAAAATAACCTGATTTACTAATAAACCGTGAGGCAAAAATACCATTTAATACAGCTAAACAAGCGAGATGTTCCCTGGTAATATTCAAGGATTGGAAAAAAACCAGAGTGGTGAAAAAGTATATAACAAGAAGATAAGAATTAATTGAGTCCAATCGATTAACCAGCCTGAACAAAAATGCTACTTGCAGTAAAGCAAAAATAACAAATAAAACCGTAGAATCCTTCGACAAAAACGTTGCGAATTCTAATAACCAAAGAAACCCAACTTCTAAGAAAGCCAAACTTTCAGTGCCATGATTAAGGGCTATTTCGAAATAATTTTCATACCCACTCATTTCACCAACGTTGTCGCGGAGACCTACTAAAAATATAAACATGGAGGCTAATATGAATGAACATGAATAAATAACTCCGGCGGAAAGCCGGAATCTGGTTTGACTCACGAGAAAAGCATATCCTAAACCGGCAGAAATGATCGAATAGTATATGAAAAATGATCGTATCATTTAAAAAACCTCAAACTTAATTGACCATTCATTGTAATAATTAAGAAATTCGTTGCTTGGAGTTTCTGACTCGGCATTAGTAAGAATTATTGCGTACGGCTCAAGAGTGCTATTATTTTTAGTCAACTCGTCATATGAACGCCTAAATTTAAGAGCTTTTGTTACCCTTTTAGGGTTTTAAACTAGATGTCACCAAAGGAAGCTTGAGTGAAAATATTCTCATCCACATCCCTCAAGCAATCGACCTTTCTATTGGCAACCACGACGTCAGGCACACCCTTAAATTGGTAAAGATCCGTTAGCACACTCGACCCAAACAACTCTCCAGTATCGAACTCAGATACTATAACCTCAATACCAGATACAAGCATTTTGCGTAAAGCTGACACAAACCTTGCAAGTTCTCATATGGATTTAAAAATTGGAATAATTATTTATATTTTTAAGCAATAAAAAGACTTTTTGTAAATTTACATCACCAACTATTAATTCGGAATTATTCAGTACCGCCGCCCAAAACGCTAAGGTGCTGTTATTTGATTCAATTACTCTATAACTAGACATTAATCTAATAATGTCTTCTGCCGAGAAACCGACAGTCTCAATATGAACCAAGTTTTTGGCGTTAATTATTTTCTGACATGCTTTATCATTCATTATCAGTTGATCATCGCTCGATATAAAATCAGTATTATCGTCTAGGCTAAACAACCTTTGTTTAGCCGCCTCACTTCGCTCAACATCGGTTTTAAAAAAGTCTGCTAATCTAATATGACAAAGCATATTCCTATCGGGCTCGCCCTTTATTCCCAATATCTCTCTTAGCTGGTGCAGCCCAGCCGAAAATCTTCGATCGCTAACCTGACTATAGAAATCAAATTTTTGAAAGTAACCATCCAAAAAAACCCTATCGCCCAACCTAACTTCCGGAACAGCTGAAGAAAGTTTCTCAACCAGTTTAACAATCCTTGAACTGCATATTAGGGACTCTGAAAAAGTTACGGATTCAGTAAAGTATGATTGAAAGCAATTAGCCAACTGAAAACTATGGTCATACCGATCATCGTGGTGCAAAATAATTTTTCCTTGATGACGAACCATACCATAGAAGACCTGGAATATTTGGTTCCCCAGCCCGCCGTGGGTCCTTATTACAATTCTATCCATAATCAAACTCAAGTCTTATATTACTTTTTCAAAGAAAACGATAAGTTATTTGAGATAACAGGTAAAGTAACAACTGAAACATCTACAGCCAGCACGCCTATAACTAAGGCCGATATCGATTGACACCAGTGGTGCATTTTTAATAAATGACTTAAACGTATCAGGCGCTAACATTTTTCGCTGTTGTGCCAAGACCAAGCACTCTTAATAATATCGTTGATATCACTATACTCAGGATTCCAGTTGAGCTCGCGCAAACTAAGCTCGTTATCTGCAACCAGTACTGCAGGATCTCCGTCACGTCGTCCATCAACCTGGTAATGGATTTCCTTATTAGCGATATACTCACAACCCTTGATAACCTCAAGAACAGAAAAACCATCACCATTGCCCAAATTGAACGCTGAAAATCCTTTGTTTTTTTGCATATGCTTCAGACTCAATAAGTGAGCTTGCGCAAGGTCTGTTACATGGACATAATCCCTAATACAGGACCCATCAGGTGTAGGATAATCACCGCCAAAAACTTTTAGATTACTCTTATTTGATAGCGCCGCTTTTATAACATTTGGGATTAGGTGTGTCTCAGGATCATGAGCCTCACCTATTTCGCATGACTCGTGCGCTCCGGCGGCATTAAAGTATCTAAGGCAAGTGGCACTAAAATCATGAGCGGAGCATATATCCCTAAGCATACTCTCAACCATGAGCTTGCTCTGCCCATAAGGATTAATAGGGTTTCTGGAGTGATCCTCTGCGATTTTATCGGTCACCGGGTTGCCGAAAATTGCAGCTGTTGACGAGAAGACTAGGTTATTCAAATCATTTTCTAGCATCTCATTCACTAGATTGAGTGTGCCAATCACATTATTTCGGTAGTAGAGTTCTGGTTTTTTGACCGACTCGCCCACCAGTGATTTGGCGGCAAAGTGAATCACACCATCAAAATAACGGCCCTTTAGCAATTGTGATAACTTATCCTGATCAAGCAAATTCACGCGAAGGATTTCACAGTCTTTAACTGCCCACTCATGGCCTGTTGAGAAGTCATCGAGCACCACAACCTCATAATCATACTCTTGGGCATACCTGACCATGTGTGAGCCAATATAACCTGCTCCTCCGGGTATGAGTACTTTCATAATAAATTATCCACTAGATTCAACATTTTAAGCATTCCTGCTGTAACCACAAACTCTTTACAAAGCTCTTAAACTTTCTTCAGTGCGATGTACGTTCATTCTTCTTTGCTTCAGGCCTCTGCTGCTTGATAGTTTCCATTTCAGCTTTAAGTTCGTCATATGGCTTCACTGTAAACAGATGCATGCAGACACTAAAAAATTTTAAGGGTATCAAACAGATAATCTAATTCACCACCAATACAAACATGATGATTTCCTACGAATAAACCATGCTTATCAATATAATCTGAATTTTCAAGCGTGCCGGATATTTCATAATAAAAATATTTTAATACTTCCACATTTTTTAGAAAATTCCCCGTGACAATCGGCCTACATTCAATTTTATTGTCAACCAACATTTTAACCAAATCACTACGAGAAATAGGACTTTTCTCTTTCAGAATCAAAGAAAAGCCAAACCAGCTACTAGCCCCTGTTTCTTTTTGAATCTGTAAAAACGGATGCTCGGCAAATAGCCCGACAAAGTACTCGGCATTTTTGCGCCGCTGATCTATTAAATTAGGTAGCTTTGCTTATCTTTTCAGCTTCAAGAATAGTTTGAGCCTCAGAACACATAAACTCAACGCCATTTGATAAAGTTACTTTATGCACAGTTTGCCCTTCACTTAGCTTCTAGCGATTTCGATATTGTTACTGAACCATTTATACGCATCTTTTAAACCAGTTTGCAGACTATGCTTTGGACGCCAACCTAAACTAAAAATTCGAGAACTATCCATTAATTTTCTGGGGGCTCCGTCAGGTTTATCTGTATCCCAAATAATATCCCCCTCAAAGCCAACCACGTCAGCAATAGATTCTGTCACATATTTAATACTGCATTCTTTCCCTGTTCCAACATTGATATGCGATAGCCTAGGATTGACTTTCGATTGGTATAAATCAGAATCGAGGCTCATGACATGTATTGATGCTTCGGCCATATCATCTACATGTAAAAATTCTCTCAGAGCAGACCCAGTACCCCAAGCAGTCACATTTTTGGACTTATTAATTTTTGCCTCATGGAAACGTCGCAGTAAAGCTGGAATAACATGGCTATTTTCAGAATGATAGTTATCGCCTGGCCCATACAAGTTTGTTGGCATTACACTCCTGTAATCAGTTCCATATTGACGATTGTAGCTTTCACACATTTTGATTCCAGCTATCTTAGCAATAGCGTATGGCTCATTTGTAGGTTCTAAATGGCCCTTTAAAAGTTGCTCCTCAGCCATTGGTTGATCCGCTAATTTCGGGTATATGCAGGAAGACCCAAGGAAAAGTAACTTTCTTACGCCACTTAAAAAGCTTTGATGAATCACATTATTTTGAATCATCAAATTTTGATAAATAAATTCAGCTGGGTATGAATTGTTTGCATGTATTCCACCTACTTTAGCTGCAGCTAGGTAGACTTGGTCAAACCTATGCTTATCAAAAAAAGATGCCACTTGAGACTGATCAGTTAGGTCTAGCTCATCGCGAGTAACTGTGATGATTTTGTTATCATTATTCTTTAGCTGACGGGATATAGCAGATCCCACCATGCCGTTATGTCCTGCAATGAATATATTAGCCACTACCTCTAGCCCTCCAACTGCAAAAAGGTGTCATATCCATGCTCTTTAAGGAGTTTAATACGTTTTGCTTCTTTGAGGTCTGCCTGAACCATTTCTGCACACATATCTTGCACCGTAATTTCTGGCACCCACCCTAATTTATTTTTCGCATTTGAGGGGTCGCCCAGCAATGTCTCTACCTCTGCAGGCCTGAAATATCGAGAATCTACTTTTACAATCACATCACCTAACTTCAGTGCTGGCGCATTATCACCTGATATCTTCGTCACAATAGCGTGCTCACTCTCGCCCTCTCCCTTAAACTCCAGCTCTAAACCTAACTCAGCAGCGGACCACTGAATAAACTGTCGAACAGAATACTGGACACCTGTGGCTATTACAAAATCTTCAGGATTATCCTGCTGGAGCATCATCCACTGCATGCGTACATAATCTTTTGCATGGCCCCAGTCACGAAGCGCATCCATGTTTCCTAGATACAAACAACTCTCTAAACCCTGCGCAATATTACTAAGGCCGCGGGTGATTTTTCGAGTAACGAACGTCTCCCCTCGGCGAGGTGATTCATGGTTAAACAAGATTCCATTACAAGCATACATACCATAAGATTCACGGTAATTCACCGTAATCCAATATGCATAAAGTTTGGCAACAGCATAGGGAGACCTGGGATAAAAAGGAGTAGTTTCTTTTTGGGGCGTCTCTTGAACCAATCCATAAAGCTCAGAAGTTGAGGCTTGATAGAATTTCGTTTTTTTCTCCAAACCTAAAAATCGAATAGCCTCTAAAAGACGCAAAGTACCCATTGCATCAACATCGGCTGTATATTCAGGAGCTTCAAAACTTACCGCTACATGCGACTGAGCGCCAAGATTATATACCTCGTCGGGCTGAACTTCTGACAAAATTCGAGTCAAATTAGACGAATCAGTAAGGTCTCCATAGTGCAAAACAAAATTTTGATTATCAGCATGAGGGTCTTTGTATATATGGTCGAGTCGTTGAGTGTTTAAAGAGGAAGCGCGACGCTTGATCCCATGAACCTCATAACCCTTTTCTAACAGGAACTCGGCTAAATAAGAACCATCCTGCCCAGTTACACCTGTAATTAACGCCTTTTTTTTCATACTACATTCTCTTATTTCTTTTATCGGTAAAAAATTTTTCTAAATTGTCTTTATAATGCAATCTAGCCAGTTACTCTTCCGTAGACATCCTCAAACCTAACGATATCGTCTTCTCCAAGATAAGAACCAGACTGAACTTCTATCATTTCTAAAGGTACCTTGCCTGGATTTTCAAGAGCATGAATAGCGCCAACGGGAATATACGTAGATTCGTTTTCAGACAGTATGAACGTTTTTTCGCCATTGGTAACTTTTGCTGTCCCCGACACCACCACCCAATGCTCTGCCCTATGGTGATGCATTTGCACGCTCAACTTGGCTCCAGGTTTTACCGTGATCCGTTTCGCTTGATAACGCTCGCCATTATCAATCGAGTCGTATTTACCCCATGGTCGGTAGACCTCTCTGTGATGTTCCCACTCAGTTCTTGATTCAGCCTTTAACTGTTGAGCAACAACTTTTACATCCTGAACACTATCTTTGTGAGCCACAACCAATACATCTTTTGTTGACACAATCACCAAGTCATCCACACCAATTGCGGCGACTAACTTTCCATCAGTTCTTATATAGGAATTATGTGATTCATGAAGCATCACATCGCCGTATCTCGCATTGCCATTACCGTCTTTTTCGCTTATATCCCACAGGGATGACCAAGACCCGATATCACTCCAACCAGCATCCATCGGAACAACAACCGCATCATCCGTTTTTTCCATAACAGCATAATCAATGGAATCACTTGGGCATGCATCGAAGGCTGCTTCATTAACTCTCAAAAAATCATTATCTTTTGAGGTACCTTCCATTGATAACTGACAAGCCTCATAAATATCTGGACGATGCTTTTTAAGCTCTTCTAGGTAACGGCCAGCCTTAAAGAGAAACATACCACTGTTCCAGAAGTAGTCACCTGACTCAAGGTACTCTTTTGCGACTTCAATGGAGGGTTTTTCGACAAACGCATCGACAGCAAATCCAGGACCCTGAGATTCACCCTTCTTTATATAGCCATAACCTGTATTCGGCTCATGGGCTACGATACCGAAGGTGACGAGCTTGCCAGCTTCTGCTAAGGGGATTGCATTCATTACCGTCTTGGTGAATGCCGCTTCATCTTGAATCACATGATCAGCCGCGAGAACTAGCAATAAAGGGTCCTCTGGCGATGAAAGTGCGGCAAGTGCAATTGCCGGCGCAGTATTACGGCCCACAGGCTCTAAAATAATTGAGCCTAACTTGTCAATTTCACGAAGCTGTTCTGCCACAAAGAAGCGGTGCTCCTCATTACAAATTGTGACTGCGGACTGGATATCCAAACCATCAAGCCGCTTAAACGTAGCCTGCAGCATGGTATCGTCACCATGAAGGGCTAAAAATTGCTTAGGGTGTGCGGCTCGAGATAGAGGCCACAGGCGCGTACCTGAACCACCCGCCATAACGACACCTTTAATCATAACTATTGTCCATTTTTTTTAATAACCAACCCGCATAGTTGCGTATATAAAGGTGAAATTTTTCATCTTTAGCCACCTCTGATAGATCAAACCACTCAAACTCACCATGCTGATCGTCTAAGGTTATTTGAGGTTTACATTTAAACTCTGCATAGTGGGGTAGGTTCACATAATGAGTTGATGTGTTTTGATCAACGGCACTATTGTTATAAAAATGATCCCAAACGCCCATTAACGAGAAACTCTCCACCGCAGTATCACACAAACCCAGTTCGGCTTTAACTATCCTAAGCAATGCATCCTGCCAGGTTTCATTTTTATGTATTCGCCCGCCCGGGGTAAACCACTCACCCTTCAGGGGCTCGTTAGTGCGCTTGCCCAACAATACTTGACCATCACACACTAAGCAGAAATCTATTGAGACCAGCGGAGTATTTTCTACAACCGTCTTGAATGTGAGTATATCTAACATTGAATCTTCTTTCTCCATACTATCTGGATAGTGAAAAATCGGAAGTTGCCAATAGCCTCCTTCACTGAAAGAATGTAAAACCCAACTTCTTGTTAATAAGCAATGTTTTCACCTCAAGGGCGACTTAGTGATGAAAAAAATATCTCTAAACTTAAAGGCTGTCATATTGTTTCTGTCAACAAAATCAACTATTACACTATCTGTTGGATAGCCATCATTTCCCGTAAATAACCTAGCATCATCAATGGCGATCCAAGCATTCCCACCCAACTTCAACCAACTTTCTATAATCTCAAGCTCACGCAGAACCGGTGATGAATTCGCCAAATCGCCAAATGTGCCATCACCAGAAAAGTGCCCATCTAACCAAAAGCTGACATTACCTTCTAGTTTAGACAATAACGATTCGAGGCCGTTTTCACTCGTATTATTCACAATTTTTATATTTGCATACTTACGAAATTGATGTGCGTTGAATTCGAACAGAGGTCTATATGGCTCAAACGAAACTACCTCATTACAATGACGTCCAAGCATCTGAGTTGTTTCCCCTAAAAAAGTACCGGTTTCTATAGCAACTGAATCAGCTGGGAAAAATCTTTCAAGAGTGCATGTTTTTGATAATAGGGCGCTGGGATTTCCTCCAAACGAATCACAGCCTGAACTAAATGATTAAATTTTCGAAGCTTTTTTTCACCGCAAACAAAAACTTCATAATAAAACTCTCCATTTATATTATTGTTGCTTTTAAATAACATCGTTTTATGAACAGATCAAAAATTTAGCTTTCTACTAATTTTAATTCCGCACATAAATTCTTACTAGCTCTTTTAATTGTTGAAAAGTAGTTGTCTCGAAAGAATAGACCATGTAAACCGCGATAATAGCCATTATCGCTCGCCAGACTCCCGCCTCATCAATTCAACCTCACGGGTCAGATCAGCGATCTGCTGCTCAAGCTCGCCATACTCGCGCCTCTTTCGGGCAAGAAATCTCGCAGTAACAACGGCCTTCTCTGCAATACCCTGGGGCGTCAGAAGGTATGCGTAACCGAGCTTGTTGTCCGAGCGCCTGAAGTTGGCAGCCTTCACCAGGCCCACCTCAATCAGCGAGTTTAGAATGTAGTGGGTCTTGCCAAGGCTCACGCCTAACTCTTTCGAGAGCTCGCGCTGGGACATCTCAGGATTCCTCTCAAGGACCCTTAGCGCTTGCAGTGTGTCTTCGTCAGAGAGTGTCATTAAAAAGTGTCCAGGCAGGCTACCGCACGGCGCCGATAGGGATATCCCGGGCCGTGTGAATTAGGAGACAATGATAGCATAGCGTTCAGGGCGTGAACACTATTCGACATAGCATATCAAGTCAAGTCAAAGTGACCCAATCCGGTATCCGGACTCTCCACGGACTTGGTATTTTTCAGGCGGGAGCGCACGACAAGATACAAAGCCGTCTGAAGCGCGAACACGCCGAACCAGGTGTTGCTCTCAACAGGCAGCCAGCCCGACAGGTAGATCAGAAGGCATACCCCCGATGAGCAGAGGCTTATGGTGAGCCCCGCTAGCGAGTTGGAGACGACACGTGAGATGAATATTGGGGCGTAGAATCCATAAAGCCAGTTGTGTAGGTGACCGTTGTCAGGTCGTATTGGTGAATCACCTTCCCTCGCCCGTCGTACGATACTCACCAAAAAATCAACGCAGGGGTATGACAGGAGTGACGCCATAAAACCTGCAGAAAAGTCGCCCTGCGCCACACCCTGCAGGCCGTAACACGCAAGCGCGGCGCCAAGGCCGTAGCTCCCGGCATCACCCAAAAAGAACCAGCCCGATAACACATTAAAAATCAGGAATATTAGACACACAAAGAAGAGCGCGCCCTCAATCGGGCCACCATACTCTAAGAACAGGATCCCGAACGCGATCGTCGCGATGCCTGGCACCAGCCCGTTGGCGCCGTCTGCCATATTGAACGCATTAATAAACCCAACACAGAACAGGGTGCAGATCGCCCACGCCAACACTGGGCTCGCAAATAGCCCATCGAGCAGGGGGACACCGATCGCGTCAGGCACGACGCCTGGCGTTATCCAAAAAAAGATACCGAAGGCTAGCAGCTTAGCCGCCAGCCGGACGAACGGACTCAGCAGGTCGGCCTTAAAGTCCTCGGACGCACCCAGGATGACGCAGACAAAGACCGTCGACCAGGCGGGCAGGAAAATAGCGTTAACTGCAGCGCCAAGGGTAGAAGGGCTCAGTACGATAATACCGATTAGGAGGAGCAGAAAGCTCATTACGATGGCGACCCCGCCCAGCCGGGAGGAGCTCATTGAGCTGATGCCATGAGAGGTCGCCGAGTCATTGCCTGCGCTCATTGTCGACAGCGAATACATCAGGGCAAATACGCCAAGGCCAGTGATACCGAACGCTAGGAATAGCAGCATCGCCATCATTATTAGCGCGTGAACAGTCTTGTTGCTGGTCGGCAGTGAATCAGACAGTTTCTGGCGCAGGACGCTCATCACTTAGGTGCCTCCTCGGCGGGCGACGTCTGATTTTGAGCTTGGCGGCTGGTGCGCACACCATTGTCGAGTACCATCCCGTCCTGATCATGCTGAATTAGCTCGCTCGCAACGTTGCTCCCCACTATCCCGACCAGTGCCAGGCGCTTGACGCTGTAGACATTATTGGCCACCGACCCGTCGTTGCCGGCGGCCACCGCACGCGTCGCCATACTCGTCACGCCGCTGACACCCCAAAGCATCAGGAGCACCCCAACCAGCAGGGCCAACCAGGACTTCTTCAAAACGATTTAGGCCTCACGGGCCACCCCAGAGCTCAACACGAAATGGGGGCCCTCTGAGTAACTAAAGGTCGATGACTCCTGCTGGCCAATGCCGTGCCTGGTGGCGACATCAACCGCGTACCGGGCGCGCGTGAACCAGCCCATCGCCCCACGGACGACTAGTGCCATCGGGCCAAATGCGCAAGAGGCCAAAGACACCAGAATTACTCCAGCAAGAAAAATTCGTGTACTCAATTGCCAGATAACATTGCAGACTTTAAAAAAGGTAAGTCGGTTCATTACGGCATGTCCCCTAGTCGATCTTTGCTAGAGCGTCGAGTTCTTCAGGCGACAATATATTTTGCGTAGCAGCCATATTGGCCCGCGCCCTAGCCGGCGATTTATGATAATCCCCTAGATCTTTGCCATAAGCGAAAACTTCATCGTAGTAGTAGCTGCCGGCCTTCTTCTGAACCGCGTTGAAGATAACACCCCTAATATCGACGCCGTTGAGATTAAAGCGGTTTTTTGCCGCGGCAATCTCTTTGACTGTGCACGTCTCAAATCGAGCCACCATCATATTAGTGCCGCAGTGGGCACCAATAATCGATGAGTCAGTCACCGCCAGAATCGGAGGCGTATCAAAGATCACCAGGTCATAGTCCTCGCTTAACTCCTCGGTAAGTTTAGTGATCATCGGGCCCATCAGGAGCTCAGACGGGTTGATGGGAACCTCACCCCGCGGCATGTAGTGGAGGTTACCCACCACCGTCTCCCTAATCGCATCACTCACGCACAGGGTGCCTGCAAGGACCTCTGCCAGACCGTTCTCTGGGCTCACACCAAAGGTACGGTGCAGATAGCTCTTCCTCATGTCAGCGTCGACAATGAGCACGCGCTGCCCTGATTTTGCGATCACGGCCCCAAGGTTGACGCTAACAAAGGACTTCCCCACACCCGGGCTGCCACTTGATATCATCACCAGGTTGTTCCTAGCGCCGGTCATCAAAAAACGCAGGCACGTCCTGAAACTCCTGATCGCCTCAACCGACGAGTCATCCGGGCAGTTATGCGCCAGGAGCCTGTAATTAGGCCTATTCTTGGCCTTCTCCTTGAACCGGAAATTCCTGGGCGAGGCGTCTGTTGGCTTGGCGGACATCTCATTCTCAGAGTAGGGAATCGTGGCGTGGACCGTCAGGCCCATGTCGGTCAACACCTTCGGATCGATAATGCCTGACTTTAGAAAAAAGCGCAGGGCCACAATCATAAAGCCAAACATACCGCCCAGCAGTGAGCCAAGCACAATGATGAGCTTTGGCTTGGGGGCGACGATATCGGGCATGACCCCGGCGCTGTCGAGCAGGCGAACGTTACCCACGGTGCTTGCCTTTAGGATCGACAGCTCCTGACGACGTTTATCGAGCGAGACAAAGATCGCCTGGCTGGCCTCAAAGTCCCGCCTAAGGCGCAGCATCTTCTTCTGAGTATCCGGCAGCTGTGCCAGCTTGACGTTGAGTTTGTCCCGCTGACGCAGCAGGCCCTCCTGCTGGAGCTTAAACGAACGGTAGTTGGGGTGCTCTGGCATAAAGCGCCGTGATATCTCCGCCTCATTGATCAGCATCGCGCTGATGTCCGCCTCGATCTGGACCAGGCTGTCGAGCGCGGATGCCGCCTCAAGTGGCAGGTCTACCGAGGAATGCTCGCTCTTATAGTCGTTGAGGGCCTCCTCCGACCGGGAGAGTTCCGCCCTCACGCCTTGGATCTGCTGCTCCAGAAACGCGAGACTGCCCCCTGCCTCCTCCGCCAGGCGACTCACGTTCTGGAAGTGATAGTTGGCCGCGACCGAGTCGACGATCTCAGAGATATGCCCGCGGTCGGTACCCTCTAGCGCGATCTCTATAATGCCCGAGTCCTTGCCCTTTTCAGAGATTGACAGGGCTGATTGCAGCGCCATAATACGGTCAAAACGGCGTGACTTTTTCACTCCAAATCGGGTGCCGGGTCGCGCGGTCAGCCTGTCGACTCTAATCTCCAGCCCACCATCGAGGCCAAAAGCCGGCTCGCCTACGGCGCCTGTCAGTAGCCTCTGACCATTGTGAGACAACGAGAACTGTTGCCCACCGAGGGCAATAAGCTCAAGGGGCTCATCCAGGTAGCCCCTGGGCACTTGCAGGTACGGGACAATTATCTGCTCGCCTCCCCAGGCGTAGCTGTCGAGCCCGAACGCAGCATCCGCAAGCCCAGCACCAGAATGACGCCTGGCCATAGCCTCCCCAATAAAGCGCAAATAGATCGGCTTGGCAGATG